>Ga0302324_100008336_pt1 | contig 21893 bp, 16 predicted proteins | sample Palsa_T0_1_FD_201949 | JGI IMG/M metagenome (GOLD analysis project Ga0302324, IMG submission 201949) | Peat permafrost microbial communities from Stordalen Mire near Abisko, Sweden - Palsa_T0_1 | ecosystem: Environmental > Terrestrial > Soil > Palsa > Peat permafrost | place: Sweden: Abisko...
CCGCCCAGCTCCGGCGGCATCGCCCTCATCGAAATCCTCAACATCCTCAGCGGCTACAACCTCCCCAAAATCGGCCCCGACCGCAGCCCCGACCAGGTCCACTACATCACCGAAGCCTTTCGCCGCGCCTACATGGATCGCACCGACTACCTTGGTGACCCCGACTTCAATACCCTACCCCTCGCCGAAATGGCCCAACCCTATTACGCCGACGCCTGGCGCAAGACCATCGACCCCATCAAGCCCACCTCGTCCGCCGACCTAGTCCGCCCCGCCGGCTATCTCCCCGACCCCACCACCATCCTCCACCCCCAAAAAGAAGACAACGAGACCACCCACTTCTCCATAGTCGACGCCGACGGCAACGCCGTCTCCAACACCTACACCCTCAACTTCGGCTTCGGCTCCGGCGTCACCGTCGACCCCCTCGGCTTCCTCCTCAACGACGAGATGGACGACTTCACCTCCAAGCCCAACACCCCCAACGCCTTCGGCCTCATCCAAAGCGCCGCCAACGCCATCGCCCCCGGCCATCGCCCTCTCTCCTGCATGTCGCCCACCATCATCAGCGATCCACCCATCACCGACCTCTACGGCCCCATCGCCAAACCCGGCTCAACCCCAACCCCCACGCGTCCCGGCAAACTCCGCTTAGTCCTGGGCTCCCCCGGCGGCTCCACCATCATGACCACCGTAGCCAACGACCTCATCAGTGTCGTCGACAACCACCTCAACATCCAGTCCGCAGCCGACGCCCCCCGCTTCCACCACCAATACCTCCCCGACGTCCTCCAATTCGAAAAGGCCTTCCCCATCCCCACCGTCGAAGCCATGAAAGCCCGCGGCTACACCACCCGCCGCGCCGCCGAGTTCGACGAAAAATCCGAAGGCGTCTGGGGCGACAGCGAACTAATAGCCGTAGACCCCACCACCGGCGAACTACTAGGCGGCCAAGACCACCGCCACCACTTCGGCAAAGCCGCCGGCTACTAGCGCTCTCCCCATTCGGATGAATCCATCTGTACGTCTGCCCGCCGCATACCCGTATCGCCGCCCCACTTTCGTCATCTCGACCGGAGGCGCGCAGTTGCGCCGCAGTGGAGAGACCCCTGCATTGGTACTCCACTCATCCCCCACAAATGCCGGGTGCCCCATTCATGACAGTCTCATCGTCATGAGTGGAGAGCGTAACCCCCAACTGCCACCAAGCGATCGGTCTTGCCTTTGCCGTTGCTTTTGTCTTTGCCGTTGCCCTTGCTGTTGCCGTTCTGGCTGTCATCCCGCAGGGATCTGCTTCTTCATTTTCCTTTGCTTTTCTTTCTGTCATTCCCTCTGGGAATCTGCTTCTTCTCTTTGCTCTCGCTTTTGACCTTCTGTCTGTCATTCCGAGCGCAGCGAGGAACCTGCTTCTCGCTTGCGCAGCAAGCGCCCGTTCCCCCGACACCCCCTACTTCGCCGCGATCGCCGCCTCCGCCATCGGCTGCATAATCGCATACCCCGCCGCATTCGGATGCACCCCATCCTTACTAATCCCCGGCTTCATCCCACCATCCGGCCCAGCCATCGCAGTCCAGTAATCCAAGTACGTAAGCTTCTCCTGCCCGCAATAATCCTTCAGCCAGGCATTCAGCGCCTCAATCGTCTGCGGCACCCCCGCAACCGACGGCCGCCAAGGATACAGCGCCGCCGGCAGCGTAGACGCCAGAATCACGCGAATCCCATTCGCCTGCGCAATCTCCACCATCCCCTTAAAATTGTCCTCAATCATCTCCAGCGTCGACGGCCCTGTGTTCCCCGCAATATCATTCGTCCCTGCCAGGATCACCACCGCCTCCGGATGCAGCGCCACCACATCCTGCCGAAACCGCACCAACATCTGCGGCGTCGTCTGCCCGCTGATCCCCCGATTCACATAAGGTTTCCCCGGAAAGAATGACCCGCCGTTATACTCCCACGCATCCGTAATCGAGTCCCCATAGAACACCACTCTCCCCGCAGCCTCCGCCGGCAGCGCCTGGTCTGCCGCGCGATACCGACCCAACTGCGCCCAATCCTGCAACTGTACCTTCATCCGAGCATTGTCCACCTCCATCTTCTGTTCATCCTCCCGGCTCATTGGCGGCGTTGCCAAAGGCGGATGCGCCGCATCCACAGTCCCTGCGGACGGAGCACTAGCCGGAGCACCTGTCTGCGCGTGCACCGCCGCACCCATCACCAATCCCGCAACGACCACCTGCACCATCCAGCGCATCACTCTCTCCTTATGTGCAAACCAGCAACCTACTTCCCGTCATCCACCAATCCAAGATCCTTCAGCATCGGCGCCACCGTCGGCTGCGCGCCCAGCCACGTCGAATACATCTTGTCCAAATCCTGCGTATTCCCGCGCGAGAGCACCATCGTCCGGAACCGATCGCCATTCGCCCGCGTCAACCCGCCGTGATCCTCGAACCACTGGTACGCCGCATCATCCAGCATCTGCGTCCACGAGTAGGCATAGTACCCAGCCGCATATCCATTCGCCCAGATATGCAAAAAGTAGCTCGACCGATACCGCGGCGGCACCGCCGCCAGATTCAAATGCACCTTAGTCAATGCCGCCTTCTCAAAGTCATCCACATTCTCGAGCGGAGCCGTCGCCGGCAGCGTATGCCACTGCATATCCAATTGCGCAGCCGCCAGTGCCTCGGTCACTAAATATCCCTGGTCGAACTTCGCCGACTTCTTGATCTTCGCCACGAGATCATCCGGCATCGGTGCTCCCGTCTTGTAATGCAGCGCATAATGCTTGAACACCGCCGGATAGCTAGCCCAGTGCTCATTGAACTGCGACGGAAACTCCACAAAGTCGCGCGGCGTGCTTGTTCCCGACAAGCTCGGATACATGGTGTTCGCGAACATTCCATGCAGCCCATGCCCAAACTCGTGGAACATCGTCGTCACATCGGAGAAGCTAATCAGCGCAGGCTGTCCCGGCGCCGGCTTCTGGAAGTTCGCCACGTTATAAATCACCGGCAACGTCTTCAATAGCGTCGACTGCCCCACAAAATTACTCATCCACGCGCCGCCAGCCTTGTTGTCGCGCTTGAAGTAGTCAAAGTAAGCCAGCGCCAGCGGCTTGCCATTCGCGTCGAACACCTCAAACACCTTCACATCCGGCTGATACACCGGGATGTCCTTACGCTCCTGAAACGTCAACCCATACAGCTGATTGGCCGCATAGAACACGCCATCCTGCAGCACGCGATTCAGCTCAAAGTACGGCTTCACCTGCGAATCATCCAGGTCGTACTTCGCCTTCCTCACCTGCTCCGCATAAAAATTCCAGTCCCAGGGCTGCACCTGGAAACTGCCACTCGCCATCCCGCTACCCTTGCCAGCATTCTGTTTATCGATGAGCGCCTGAATCTCCGCCTGCTCGCTCTTAGCCCTCGCCGTCGCCGGCCCCACCAGCGCATCCATAAACTTCTGCGCCGCCTCAGGAGTCTTCGCCATCTGGTCCTGCAGCACCCACGCCGCATAATTCGGGAACCCCAGCAGCTTCGCCTTCGTCGCTCTCACCTGCGCCAGCCGCGAGATCGTAGCCCGCGTGTCGTTCGCATCATTGCGCTCGGTCCTCGTCCACGAGTCATCAAACATCGCCTTCCGCGCATCGCGATTGCTCATGAACGTCAGGTCCGGTTGCTGCGTCGTGTTCTGCAGCGGAATCACATACCCCGCCGTCCCGCGCTCCTTCGCCGCCACTGTAGCTGCCTGCACCTGCGCGTCGCTCAACCCCGCCAGCTTCGACTTGTCCGTCGTCACATACGCCGCAGCCTTCGTCCCCGCCAGCAGCTTGTTCATAAACGTATTCGACAGCACCGCATCTTCTTCATTCAACTTCTTCAGCTTCGCCTTATCCGCATCGTTCAACTTCGCGCCCGCCTTTACAAACTGGCGATAGTCCACCTCCACCAGCCGCAGCGACTCGGCATCCAGCTTCAACGTCGCGCGAGCGTCATACACCTTCTGTACCCGCGCAAATAATTTAGTGTTCAGATAAATCGCGTCCTGCAGCGCCGCCAGCTTCGGCGTCTCAACATCCTGCACCTTCTGCAGCGTGTCATTCGTATTCGCCTGCGTCACTCCAAAGAACACCAGCGTCACGCGATTCAGCAACTGCCCCGCCTTCTCCATCGCGACAATCGTGTTGTCGAACGTAGGCGCCGCCGGATTCTCCGCAATCGCCTCATTCTCCTTCAGCGCCTGCGCAATCCCCGCCTCAATCGCCGGCTGGTAATCCGAGTCCTTGATCTTGTTGAACGGTGGTGCCTGAAACGGCAGCTTGCTCTCCGCATAAAACGGATTCGACGGCCCAAACGCCCCGCCTCCATTTGGCGCCCCACTCTGCGCACCCGCACCCGCCGCCGCCATCGCTCCTGCCATCGCCAATACGCACATCCTCTCCAACCGCTTCATCATCGCTAAGCTCCTGTTCTCCGACCCTACGCCGCACCCCCTCCCCAACACAACCCCTTCCCCGCGTAAACTGTATCTGCATGCCCATCGAAACCTCCTCCGCCACCGGCCCCGCCGCCCCCGTCACCACCATCGCCGACATCGGCAAGCACGAAGGCCACTCCATCACCCTTCGCGGCTGGCTCTACAATCTCCGCGCCTCCGGCAAGCTCCTCTTCCCCATCTTCCGCGACGGCACCGGCACCATCCAGGGCATCGTCCCCAAAGCCGCCGTCCCCGAGCACGTCTTCGAAACCCTCAAGTCCCTCACCCTCGAATCCTCCCTCGTCGTCACCGGCCGCGTCCGCGCAGACGCCCGCGCCCCCTCCGGCTTCGAGCTCGACGTCGACGACGTCACCATCACCCAGCGCATCCCAGACGAAACCCCCTACCCCATCCAGCTAAAAGAAGCCGGCGTCGACTTCCTCATGGAGAACCGCCACCTCTGGATCCGCACCCCGCGCCAGTCCTCCATCCTTCGCGTCCGCGCAACAATCATGCGTGCCGCCGCCGAGTACTTCGACACCAACGGCTTCATCCGCACCGATCCACCCATCCTCACCCCCAACGCCTGCGAAGGCACCTCCGAGCTCTTCGAGATGGACTACTTCGGCGACGACAAGGCCTACCTCACCCAATCCGGCCAGCTCTACATTGAAGCGACCGCCATGGCGCTAGGCCGCGTCTACTCCTTCGGCCCCACCTTCCGCGCCGAAAAATCCAAGACCCGCCGTCACCTCACCGAGTTCTGGATGATCGAACCCGAAGTCACCTACATGGATCTCGACGGCCTCATGTCCCTCGCCGAATCCTTCCTCACCCACATCGTCACCCGCGTCCTCGAGCTCCACACCGCCGACCTCAAGACCATCGGCAAAGACGTAACCAAACTAGAAGCCGTCATCGCCCCTTCACCCGAGGATTTGTCATCCTTCGCCCAAAGCGGAGGATCTGCTTCTGCCCCCGCCCATTCCGGAGTAGAAGCGGGCTTTAGCCCCGGCCCTCCCACCGTGAATCGCTTTCCAAGATTGACCTACGACGAAGCCCACGCCATGCTCCTCGACGCCCACGCCAAGGGCCTCATCGAAACCGCGCATGTCTACGGCGACGACTTCGGCAGCCCCGACGAGACCTACATCAGCTCCCAATTCACCAAGCCCGTCATGGTCCACCGCTACCCCGCCGCAGTGAAAGCCTTCTACATGCAGCCCGACCCGCAAGACCCCACCAAGGCTCTCTGCGTAGACGTCCTCGCCCCCGAAGGCTACGGCGAAATCATAGGAGGCAGCCAGCGCGTAGACGACTACGACCTCTTAAAATCCCGCATCGAAAGCCACAACCTCCCCATGGCCGCCTTCCAGTGGTACCTCGACCTAAGAAAATACGGCAGCGTCCCCCACTCCGGATTCGGCATGGGCATAGAGCGCTGCGTAGCCTGGATCTGCGGCCTCGAACACGTCCGCGAAACCATCCCCTTCGCCCGCACCCTCAACCGCATCTATCCATAGGGTCGCCGCCTCTAGCATTCGACCCTGTCGAAGCCGTCTGTTGGATCATTTCGAATGGCAAAGTGGAAATCAGGCCTCAATGATGGGATGATTCTCCAGTTTGGGCTACGCTTGGTCATCTAATGAGCTACAAACAGAAGAGCAGTCAAAAAGCCACGACCAAACACCAACCCAATAAGCGCCAGCAAGCCCGGGTTGCCGAGATGAATAGGAAGCGCCTAATGAATGTTCTGGTCTTTACCTTTGTCGGGCTTGCGACCATTGCTTTAACCTTTTTTGGCGTCTTCTATGGGACGCATAAGATTTCCTCGATTTGGATCATGTTCGCTTCAATCGTTCTGTATGCATTAGCAGGATGCATCTATTGGCAACAGCAAGTTGCGCCAGACACTGAAATCCGAGCAGATTCTATTCGGCTCAAGATCAACGGCGCGTTCAAGGCCGATAGCGACGCAACGTCCGTTTTATATGTGAAGTACAACACTGGAACCGGGAGCACCCTGTCGCCAGCGCCCCTCGCATACGGTGTGTCGATAACAAACGTTGGGCCGAGGCCAGTCCAACTTGACAGTCTTTCACTATCCGTAAAATTGGGGCGATGGGGGAGCTGGCATCAACTTCGCAGCCTCCCCATCATGGGTGCGGAAGTGTATTGGGTCGGGGATCATCCGAAGGAAGCACAATTGGTTAAGCTGAGTCAGATTGACGACGAACTCTCCGGAAAACCTATTGCGCCCAACACTCCTGTCAACGGCTGGATGCTCTTTCGATATCCTCCGTCCCTTGAAGATCCGAAAGGCAGCCACGTCCAAATGAGATTCGACGCCGAGGATTCCGCGAGCAATAGATACGAGTTTTTGATACCCGAAGCTGATCTTCAGGACACACAAAAGGGAAGCTTAAAGCCGAATGCTCCACACATGTTTTTTACTGGCATCAAAGAGGATCTGACCGTGTATCCGATAGAGCGTTCCGCCCCTGAGCGCGAGTAGTCGCAAACCTTCACTTGCACTTCTTGGGTTCGGATAACTTCGGGCGCGTGAAGCCGGGTGCCACATTCATCGCGCTCTTTGCGATGAGTGGGTATCGCGCGACGAGCGCGACCGTCCCCGCCCATCTCCACCTCACCCAAACGACCTGTCATCCTGAGCGCAGCCGAAGGACCCCGAGTCCCTCAACCTCACCCCTACCCTCAAACCTTTCTCACCAACCCTCGAAGGGGCACGGCTGGTAGCCCAAGGCTTTAGCCTTGGGTCTCCGTGCCATAAACAACCCGCGTCGAAGACGCTACCGCTCTGCCGAAGGCCGGAGTGCAGGCGAAGCCGGAACGACTAAATTGCATTCCCCAATCCAGCCACTAACTCCACTTACAAAATAAACCCACCAATATCCAACAATTTCCTTGCATTAAATCTTGATAACTGGCAAAGTAACACCTGCGTAGGAGAAGCCCGATGAAATACATATCGCACAACACGATGCGTAGGTCCCCAGAGAGCAATCTCTGCGGCGATCGCCGGGCTTTGTTTATTGCAGCTCAACGCTGGTAACGCTACCCCTACGCACAAACCCAACAACCTAACGAACTCCTGAGTGGCGTTGACGATAGTTACTTCGCTCAAACCTCGACCAACACTGTCGTCGCTTATTCCCTCAGGAACCCCTCTGTCAGTGGCGCACTTCATGGCTACTTCTCGGTAGGTCCCGCAAGGGCTGGGTTCGAATCCCACAATGCCTTGAAGGATTATTCCCTGACAGAACTGCGCTCTCCACGCAGCCGCAAACCCGCGTCTGCAGAGAGCGCAAGAAATCAAGTTAGGCCGGTGGCGCAGGGTACAGTTCCTTCTAAACAAGAGGTCGCAGGTTTAAATCCTGCCACAGACATAAGTCTGCGTAGCTCAGTGATAGAGCACTTGTCTTACTGTCCTCGACTTATTCCCCGGCCTATAAACCATCCAGTAACTCTGGATAGAAAGTGAAGCTTGCAATGGGCAGGCCTTATATCAAAGGAGGAACGCCGATAGGCTCCGACTCCTTATGCAAAACCTGTTGTTATGCGCAGATCATGTCGGGCTTCCGCGAGTCCGAGTTACTCACCATCTGCCATAACCCCGATCCGTACATAACAGTGCCCTTCAATATCTACGAGTGCACGCGTTACTACGACAAAAATCGGCCGAGCTACAACCAGATGCAGAAGCTCGCCATCCACGTCGAACCCAAGACCCTCAAGCCCGCTGGCTTTCGCACCGGCCTCGGCTTTCAGGAGTCTGTAAAAGTCACCGTAGGCACCACCGACGACGATGACGACGAGTACGACGACGACTAACCCATTCGCCGGTGGCGAAGAAGACAGCTACTTCGGAGAGCGCCGTCCGCAAGGACGGAGGTCGCGGGTTCAAATCCCGCCGCAGCCGCAAGGCTGACGTGGCTCAGAGCATCACCGCTGCCTTCACCAATTCCCCGGCGAGTACCACCACCAGCCACCTTGAAAGGAGGTGCGCCATGAAGTTGAACATCCTCAAGTTCTCTCACCTCGCGCGGCCCCGCACCCACGAGCGCGCGCCCGCCGCCGTCCTCACCCCGGAGCAGTCGCTCCGCCGCAGCGTCCTCGCCTGCATGCTCTGGGAAGACGAGTTCTATGAGTCCGGCGCCACCATCGCGTCGCGCCTCCGCGAGCTCGTCCCCCAGGTCGCGCCCGCCACCGTCGCCGCGCTCGCCATCGAGGCCCGCTCGGCCATGAAGCTGCGCCACGTCCCGCTCCTTCTCGTCCGCGAGATGGCGCGGCACGCCACCCACCGCAGCCTCGTGTCCGAGACTCTCGCCTCCGTCATCCAGCGTGCCGACGAGCTCTCCGAGTTCGTCGCCCTCTACTGGGCCGACGGAAAGCAGCCGCTCTCCGGCCAGGTGAAGAAGGGTCTCGCCGCCGCCTTCCCGCGCTTCGGCGAGTACGCGCTCGCCAAGTACGATCGCGCCACCGTCGTTCGCCTCCGCGACGTCCTGTTCCTCTCGCACGCCAAGCCGAGTGACGCCGAGCAGGCCGCCGTCTGGAAACGTCTCATCGATGGAGAGCTCGCCACTCCCGATACCTGGGAGGTCGCGCTCTCCGCCTCCGGCACTTCGGGAATCAGCGCCTCTAAGGAGACCAAGCGCGACACCTGGGAGCGTCTCCTCACCGAGCGCAAGCTAGGCGCCCTCGCCCTCCTGCGCAACCTTCGCAACATGAAGGACGCAGGCGTGTCGGAACACCTCGTCGTCACCGCACTCGCTGCAATGAACGCCGAGCGCGTCCTCCCGTTCCGCTTCCTCGCCGCTGCGCGTCATGCGCCGCAGCTTGAAGAGGCACTCGAGGCCGTAATGTTCCGCGCGGTTTCCGAAGGAAAGCGTCTCGCCGGACACACCGTCCTCATGGTCGACGTGTCCGGGTCCATGATTGCGCCGCTCTCCCGCCGTTCGGAGATGCACCGCGTCGACGCAGCGTACGGTCTCGCCATCCTGCTGCGCGAGATCGCCGAGAAGGTGAGCATCTTCACCTTCTCGAACGCGGCGAAGCTCGTTCCCTCGCGCCGTGGATTCGCTCTCCGCGATGCGTTGGAAGCCAGCCAGCCGCACCTTGGTACCAACCTCGGTGCGTCTCTCGATGCCATGCACCAGGAGGTCGCGCACTACGACCGCCTCATCGTCATCACCGACGAGCAGTCGCACGATCGCGTCTCCGCACCCCGCAATCGCGGATACGTGATCAACGTCGCCTCTGCGAAGAACGGTGTTGGCTACGGAAGCTGGACCCACATCGATGGCTGGAGCGAGTCCGTCATCGACTACATCCGCGAACTAGAGCGCGCGGATTAACCCACCAACCGTGCTCGCGCAATCCCCATTGCGCGGGCACGCCCATCTCTACGCGCTGATCGCGAGAAGCCCTTCGCCATCCACGCCAGACGGCACCCTTGCATGCTTCAAACTCTTCGCCACCTGCCCCAACATCTCCGTCGGATGCATCGGCTTCGCCATCAACGGAAAGTCGTGCCCCGCATCATAGGCCCGTATCAAATCCACACTCCGCGCATGCCCCGAGAACAGCACCACCTTGCACCCCGGTGCCATCGCGACCATACCCAGCGCCAACTCCACGCCATTCATCTCCGGCATCGCCACATCGCTGATCAGCAAATCCGGCGCTCGCACACTCGCCATCTCCAACGCCGTCCGAGCGTCATAAGCACGCACCGCCCGATACCCCGCATGGGCCAAAATCATCGCCAGCGTATCCGCCACCAACGGCTCATCATCGACAACCATAACCGTCAGCCGACCTTCTAACATCTCTGCGGAATCCTCCACCGGCACTTCACTCATCGAAACCACTTCAGAACCGCACGTTGGGGACATCGGGAATACCTCTAACAACACCCTAGGCGCCTCGTTCTGTCATGGGTTAACTCTTTTCCACGATCATTCGTCTATTCCAGTCAGGTCACATCAAGTTTGATTAACTTCAGTCAGATCAATTACCTGTACGAGTCATTAGACAAATATCTCGTTTTGTGCTTAATTTTCATCTGAATTTGGCAACGCTTCGTTACGATAAGGCGTCGATTAGTTAGGCACCAGTTGGCGTAAGGAGGCCAACCATGGACGACAACGAAAAAGTCCCTCTCGCCACCATGCGCTTCGACTCCATCTCGCAAATGGACGTCCCCAAGGGCCGCGAAGGTAAACATAAGAAAATAATCACCCAACTGCTCGGCGACATCGCCCAGCTCAACGCCGGTTCTGCGCTCAAAATCCCCCTCGCGGCGCTCCCCGACACCAAGGAAAACATCCGCGCCGCCCTCGGCCGCGCTGCCGCCCAGAAGAAGCTCTCCATTGCGACCTCCAGCAACACCGACTTCCTCTTCGTCTGGAAAACCAACGAGCCGATCAGTTAGGCCCGCGCCGCTCCCGTCCGATTGCTGACCTCCTACCGCAGCGGCAGCGCTGGTCGATCCCGCGTTGCCCCCTCGTCGTAATCTGAATCGAGTACGCTTATTCACGTACTGCGAATCCAGACACCGCTGCGCCCACCCGCATCTCCGCGCCCACGCCAGCCAGAACGAGAGGACACCATGAACATCGCCGCCAACGCCACCGAACTCATCGGCAACACGCCCCTGGTCCAACTAAACCGCGTGGCCGCCGGCTGTAGCGCGCGCATCGTCCTCAAGCTCGAGAGCGCCAACCCCGCCGCCAGCGTCAAAGACCGCATCGGCAACGCCATGATCTCCGCCGCCGAGCGCGACGGCAAAATCACTCCCGGCGTCACCACACTCATCGAGCCGACCTCCGGCAACACCGGCATCGGCTTGGCCTTCGCCGCCGCCGTCAAAGGCTACAAGCTCATCCTCACCATGCCCGAAACCATGTCCGTCGAGCGCCGCATTCTCCTCCTCGCCTTCGGTGCAGAAATCGTCCTCACCCCCGGCCCCAACGGCATGAAGGGCGCCATCGCCAAGGCCGAAGAGCTCATCGCCGCGACGCCCAACAGCTTCATGCTGCAGCAATTCAACAACCCCGCCAACCCCAAAATCCACTACGACACCACCGGCCCCGAAATCTGGAACGACACCGAGGGCACCGCCGACATCCTCGTCTCCGGCGTCGGCACCGGCGGCACCCTCACCGGCGTCAGCGAGTACATGAAGTCCCGCAAGCCCGGCTTCTTCACCGTAGCCGTCGAGCCCGCCGACAGCCCCGTCCTCTCCGGCGGCAAGCCCGGGCCCCACAAGATCCAGGGCATCGGCGCCGGCTTCATCCCCAGCATCCTCAAGACCGACCTCATCGACGAGATCATCCAGGTAACCAACGACGAAGCCCTCACCATGGCCCGCCGCCTACCAAAGGAAGAAGGTCTCCTCGTAGGAATCTCCTCCGGCGCCGCCGTCCACGCAGCCTTGAAGGTCGCGCAGGAACCCCGCCACGCCGGCAAACTCATCGTGGTCATCATCCCCAGCTCCGGCGAGCGCTACCTCTCCACGGCCCTCTTCGAAGAGCTCCGCCAGCAAGCCCTAGCCACCCCAACCTCCACCGTCACCGTCTAGAAGACTAGCCTCCACTGGAATTCGAACGTTGATGTCGGTACCCTCATTCGGCTTGGAGACGATCGAGAACGTTCCGTTCACCAGCTTGACTCGTTCGCGCATGCTAATGAGACCAAGGCCCTGTCTCTTGCTGATCGATTCGACATCAAAGCCGATCCCGTCGTCGCTCACCGTGAGTTGAATCTCTCCGGGCATCCCAACGAGTTTCACGTTGAACCGCGAAGCCCGGCTATGTTTCGCTGCATTGTGCAATGCTTCCTGCAAAACGCGGTACAAGCAAAGGGAAACGGTCGATGATACGGGGCTCGGCAAATATTGGCCGCAAAAGTCAATCCTCAATTTCTGCTTTCGTCCAAACTCCTCGCAGAATCCTCTCATTGCGACGGCAACGCCGAGATGATCCAACGCCGCCGAATGCAGTTCGTGAGACAAGGCCTGGATATCGGCGCCCATCTCCCGGGCCTGCTCCCGCAGTCTATCCATTCGGTTGAGCGCATCGCCGGTCAGGCCGGGAATGTCCTTCTTGAGCAGGTCAAGTTCGATGGCGAGTAATGCCATCCGTTGGCTGAAGTCGTCGTGAAGTTCTCGGGCAATGCGAGTGCGCTCCTGCTCCTGCGCCTCTATCAACCTGCTGCTGCTGCTGTAAAGCACCTCTTCTGCATACTTCCGCTCAGTCACATCGATGCAAGATCCAATGTATCCAGCGAAGGAGCCGTCGGAATTGAATCTGGGCACCCCGATATCGAGAATCCAACGATATTCCCCATCGCTTGCCCTCAGCCGAAACTCCATTTTGAATGGCTCCCGACGATCAAATGCCTGGGCATAGGTCTCCCTGCATCGTCGTAAGTCTTCTGCGTGAACCCCGTCCCTCCAGCCACTTCCCAGTTCGGCCGACAATGGCCTTCCCGTGAAGTCGAGCCACGTTTTATTGAAATAGGTGCATAGCTTGTCGGTGTCGGCCATCCAGATAAGCACCGGAGCCGTGTTCGACATTAAGCGGAAGCGCTCCTCGCTTTCTCGCAGTGCAAATTCCGCTTGTTTTCGTTCCGTGATGTCCACCGCGATCCCGAGAAAGCGCGACACATCGCCATTCGTTGTGAAGTAGAATCTCCCAGTGTCGGCAAGCCATCGTATGGTGCCATCTGTCCGCACAATGCGATACTCCGCGTTGTACTCACTGGTGCCTTGCATTGCGTCTGCGAACATATTCGATACTCGCTCGCGGTCGTCCGGATGAAGTCGTTCCGCGAATTCGTGCTCGCCGGCAAGGTGTAGGTCCCCGCGAATCCCAAACGTCGGCTCGAGGTCACCAAACCAAATATTCTGTCCGCTGGCAAGGTCCCTGTCCCATCCCATCGATTTACCCGATGTCATCGCCAGGCGAAGCCTGTCATGGGCCGCGGCTACATCAGAAGCAAACTCGCGGTTGACCAGATAATTCTCGGCAAACGCAGCGGCAGCGAGAATCAGTCCTGCCACCATCACCACCAGCAACCGAAGCTCGTGGGTTTGAATGGGTTCGCCTGTTCGGAATAGTTCCCATATGCCCACTACGGGAACACTCAGTACGGCGAGCATGGCCAGCACAGAACTGTATTTGGGGTTTGCTGTGTCCAACAGCACGGCCTCATTCAACGCCAATTTGAGGTTGTTTCCCTCAACGCCTATCCACAAAAACCACAAGATGGATGCAGTGAACGCCAATCCGACCAGGCCACTTAAAGTCGGATGATTCGCGCCGCTCAGATCACCGGAAGCGTCCCGCAACGTGAGAAATACATTCGTGATCAGGGACGCACACGTATACAGCGCTGACGCACCCAGCATGTGCCGGTATATGCGCTTCCACGGGAAGGGCGCCCGGAAAACCAACCAGACCAGAATGGCCAGGAGGAGTCCATTCTCAACGAAATAAATCTCCTCGAAACGCAGCGCCATTCCCGTTCCCTGGTTGGCGTATTGATACGGGAACAGATAGAACGCATACGCGAAAACCCATACAAACAACAGCAGGAGAAAGTTCAGCGTCGATCGATACGGTCTCCGGCTCGGCAACTTCAAGTGAGGACGCGACGCAACCGCAGCGATCATCAACACGATGTGCAGAAAGAGTGGAGGATTGGCGAATAGGTACGACGGAATCCCGCCATGCAGGACCATCCGGTTGAACCAGCCGTACGGCACCAGCGCCCACAGCCCAAACGCCGCTCCAAGAAAGGACCAGAACAGCCGCGGTGCGTGCCGGCTCTGCACCGCATTGCGGATGGAAGCGGCGCTCGCCAGCAACAGCAAAACGAGATAGCCGATGTCGAAGGATGCGACAAGGGCCGGACCTTGCCTGAGAGTTAACGCGAGGATCGCCTCTGTCGCCAGGAGGGCTGCTCCCGCAGCCAACCACCAATTGAATCGACGTCCGAGTCTTCGAGGCAAGGGTCGATCCAGCATCGTTCCTCCTAGACGTAGGTTCGATCATGCTACAGCAACTCGCCGCCATCTTTAGCAGTGCATGAAGGTCGCTGTCCGTGGCCCGAATCTTGATCGGCCACCAAACATGTTTAGAACAAATTCATTAGGTCGCGCTCGCAGAGCAGTTCGTGCCTGGCGAATGAAAATAGCATTTTCGCCAACTTCGAATTCCTGGCAGGAAGTTTTAGTAACAACCTGCTTAGGCGGTGTCTTCGACATCTGGCGCAACGCCAGGCTCGTGAGTTACCCAAACAACCCGCCCGCGCTATCATCAACCCAACCATGAACCTCTTCGAATACATCAGCGAAGACACCCGCGTCATCCTCGAACGCGATCCCGCCGCCACCTCCCGGCTCATGGTCCTTCTCTGCTATCCCGGCCTGCAGGCTGTGTGGATGCATCGCATCAACCACTGGCTCTGGTGCAGGCACTTCAAGCTGCTCGCCCGCCTCAGTTCGCAGATCGTCCGCTTCTGGACCGGCATCGAGATCCACCCCGGCGCGCAGATCGGCCGCCGCCTCTTCATCGATCACGGCATGGGCGTCGTCATCGGCGAAACCGCCATCGTCGGCAACGACGTCACCATCTACCAGGGCGTAACCCTCGGCGGAACCGGCAAGATCAGCGGGAAGCGCCACCCAACCCTGCGCGATAACGTCTTCGTCGGCAACACCGCGAACATCCTGGGCAACATCACCATCGGCGAAAACTCCCGCGTCGGCGCCGGTTCGGTCGTCCTCCGCGACGTCCCCCCAGATTCCACAGTCGTCGGCGTCCCCGCCCACGTCATTTACCGCCAGGGCAAACGCGTCCTCATCACCGACCCCCGCGAGATCAACGACCCGCTCTCCGACGTCATCCTCACGCTCGCCGACCAGATTAAGTCTCTCCAGTCCCGCGTCGACCACCTCGAAGGCGACATTCACCAGGTCGTCCACCACGAGCCTGTCCTCTCGCTCACCACCGAGCAGCAGGAGAGTGCCCAGTACCGCACCGACCTCGAATCCCGCCCCGGCTTCGTCGTCGACGGAGAGGGCATCTAGCTCCTTCAGCCCTCCAGACGCAGCAAAGGGCGCCCGCTGCACCAAATGCAGCTCAAGCACCCTCTGCGTAACCCGAAACCCAGCTCAAACGACCTCAAGCGGACGGTTTTCAGCCCATACAGAGCCTAGTGGCTCGCCGAACCTGACGAAGCGGTCTGCGGCAACATGCTCTTCGGCACCGGCGGCGGTGCTACTACGTAGTCCACTTTCTCCTTGCTGGCCGACTCAACGCCCGAAAGCGGCCAAACATAGGGCGCCTGCGCAGTGTCCCCGTAACCCATACGAGGATAACGGCTTATCGCCACCGTTGAGTGGTCGAGGCGAACATAGGCATCCGCCTTGCCCTTCCGCTTGTCCAACAGGCTGTTGCCGTCATTGCTCAGCTCGATGCTGTGGCCATCCACCGTGAACGATAGCTTCTCGCCATCAAACGCATCCGGCACCTTCGTGCCATCCGTCAGCGGCTCCATCGACACCACCGCCGTCCCGACGCCGGGAACGAAGAAATACATATAGCCGGTGTGCTGTATGTCATAGTTGAGCTGGACCTTAGCAACCATGCCATCGATCGTCAGCACGCCATCATGTACCCGTGCGGTGATGAGATTCTTGGGCATGGTGTCATGCACGGAAGTGTCGGCTGATGCAGGGGAGTTGACCGCAACAGGCTTTGCCTGTGCCACCGCCTGGCTCGCCGCCATGGAAAGCGCCGCCACCAGCGCCAACGTTGACCAAACTTTGGTTGAAAATTGAGACACGAGTACCTCCAATCGAATTACCGTCGTAGATGTATAGGATGCACGTACGGCATGGGTGAAAGCACCTCGATAACCAAACTTCCTCCGTCTAGTATCAACAGTTACAAGTGTCACTCTTTGGTACTGTGCAAACTTTTGCGCGCATGTGTCTGAATTATTTCTCGCCAATAGTTTGCGCCGGCGGCTGTACGCGCTGACCTACGCCTGTTCCCAATAACTCGATCGCATGCAGCATCTTAGCGTGAGGAAGCGGTCCCCCACTCATCATCAGGGTGATGCGCGAGACACCGCCGAGCGCATCGCTGACGCTGTGCATCTTCCGCGCAACAGTCTCCGGGTCACCGACGAAGAAGGCTCCGTCTTCCGACCGCTGGGCGTCGAAGGCCGCTCGCGTCGCCGGTGGCCAGCCGCGCTCGCGGCCGATGCGCGTAAAGGTTGTGGAATAGGCGGGCCACAGAATATCGGCAGCTTCCTGCGTCGTGTCGGCGAGGAAGCCGATGCCATGCAAGGCCACGTCGAGGGACTCGGGCGCATGGCCGGCGCGACGACCCGCTTCCCGATAGAGGTCGACGAGCGGGCGGAAGCGGTGCGGCTCGCCACCGATGATGGCTACGGTTAGCGGCAGGCCGAGCATGCCGGCGCGGACGAAGGAGGCTGGTGTTCCGCCGGCGCCTAGACGGATTGGAAGCTTCGGTTGCAGCGGACGCGGCCAGACGCCTTGTCCGGTGAGCGAGGGACGATGCTTGCCTTCCCACTCGACGCGGGTTTGGTCGCGGAGCTTGAGCAGTAGGTCGAGCTTCTCGGCAAAGAGCTCGTCGTAGAATTTGGTGTCGTAGCCGAAGAGTGGATAGGACTCGATGAAGGAGCCGCGGCCTACGATGATCTCGGCGCGGCCGTTGGAGATGAGATCGAGGGTGGCGAAGTCCTGGAAGACCCGGACCGGATCGTCGGAGCTGAGGACAGTGACTGCGGAGGTGAGATGGATGTTCTGGGTGCGCGCGGCTGCGGCTGCTAGAAGGACTGCGGGTGAGGAGGCGATGTATTCTTCGCGATGGTGTTCGCCGATGCCGTAGACATCAATGCCGACTCGATCGGCGAGTTCTATCTCCTCCAGGAGTTGGTGCACGCGTTCCGCGCCGAGCTCGCCGGGCGCGCGGCCGGAGCCGAGAGGTGTCTCTACGAAGCTATCTATTCCGATTTGCATGATGTTCATTGGATGAGTGAGGCATACCCAGCGACTCATGGCAGCGAATGCGTGCGCATGTTCCAATAGAGTTAGAAAAGGAACTGTCAGCATCATGCCTCTGAACTGCGGAATTGTCGGGCTGCCGAACGTCGGAAAGTCCACCATCTTTAACGCGCTGACTGCCTCGAAGGCTGCAGCGGCGAACTATCCCTTCTGTACCATCGACCCGAATGTTGGCATTGTGCCTGTTCCGGATACGCGCATGGATCGCATTGTGACCATGGTGAAGCCGAACTCTATTGTCCCAACGACGATGGAGTTTGTGGACATCGCCGGCATCGTGGAAGGCGCGAGCAAAGGCGAAGGTCTGGGCAACCAGTTCCTTTCCCACATTCGGCAGACGGATGCGATTCTGCACGTGGTGCGCTGCTTCTCTGATCCTGAAGTGATCCACGTCGCTGGCGGCGTGAATCCGATCCACGACATCGACATTATCAACACGGAGTTGCTGCTGGCCGATCTGGATACTGTGGAGAAGCGGCTGAATAAGGCGGAGAAGGCTGCGAAGTCGAACGCTGCGACTGCCGCGGCGAAGACCGAGCTGAGCACGATCCAGAAGCTGCTTGAGGTGCTCAACGCCGGCAAGCCAGCTCGGACCGCCGATCTTGAGGACTCGGAAAAGCTGGTTGCCCGCGATCTCTTTTTGATCACCATGAAGCCGCAACTCTACGTCGCCAACGTCGATGAAGACGGCATCGCCGACGGTAACGACTTCACTAAGCTCGTGGAGCAGCGTGCGGCCGAAGAGGGCAGCGAGGTGGTGCGGATCTGCGGCGCGATGGAGGCCGAGATTGCGCAACTGGAACCCGCGGAGCGGACCGAATTTTTGGAGGCTGCAGGCCTCCAGGAGCCGGGATTGAATCGGCTGATCCATGCGGCGTATCGACTACTGGGACTGATTACGTACTTCACGTCGGGCGTGCAGGAGGTTCGTGCCTGGACCATCAAGCGCGGGACGAAAGCTCCTGGAGCGGCGGGCGTAATTCACTCGGACTTTGAGCGCGGCTTCATCAAGGCCGATTGTTACGCCTGCGAAGATCTGTTTCGGCTCGGCAGCGAGCAGGCGGTGAAAGAAGCAGGGTTACTGCGGTCGGAAGGCAAAGAGTACGTGGTGAAGGACGGCGACATTCTGTTCTTCAAGTTCAACGTCTAAGTGGGCAACCCGGGGGGGCCAAATCCCTTCCTAAGACCTCGCTGCTTTTCCCAGCGGTTCCAACCGCCGCATTGGCGTCTGTGAGTGCCGTGGATGGTTCCTCGTGATCCTTGATGCAGACGCACAGGCGGTGTGTGGTCGACACTGAAGAATATGGCGAAGAAGAAACTGCGCGTAGGGATTTTGTTTGGCGGCCGAAGTGGCGAGCACGAGGTGTCGCTGCGTTCGGCGCGATCGATTCTGAAGGCGATTGACCGAAAGAAATATGACGTGGTGGAGCTGGGCATCAGCGCAGAAGGCCGCTGGCTGCAGGGCGGCAAGGCGCAGGCGCTGCTGGGTGAGGGGGCTACGGCAGGCGTGGGAGAGGCTGGGGTTTCGATTGTGAGCGCTGCAGCTGCTCCGGGTTCTGGCACCGGGCTGGATGTGGTGTTTCCGGTGCTGCATGGGACATTTGGCGAGGACGGCACGGTGCAGGGTTTGTTTGAACTCGCCGACATCGCTTATGTGGGTTCAGGGGTTCTCGGCTCGGCCGCGGCGATGGATAAGGATGCGATGAAGCGGATGTTTGTGGCTGCGGGGTTGCCGCTGACTCCGCATGTGACGCTGCTGCGGAGTGAGTGGAGAGCTGATGCGAAGAAGGCGACGCGCGTGATTGAGAAGGCGCTTAAGTATCCGGTGTTCGTGAAACCGGCGAATTTGGGGAGCTCGGTAGGAATCAGCAAGGTGAAGGTGCGCGCCGAGCTTGCTGCGGCGATGGATTTGGCGGCGAGCTTCGATCGGAAGATTGTGATTGAGCAGGGCGTTGGTGGGCCGGGGGTGAAGCCGCGCGAGCTGGAGGTGGCCGTGCTGGGTAACGATTCTCCTGAGGCAAGCGTGGTGGGTGAGATTGTGCCGGCGAAGGAGTTCTATGACTACGAGGCGAAGTATGAGTTGAGTGGGCCGGATGAGAGTGTTTGCATTCTTCCGGCGAAGTTGTCGAAGGCGGACGAGAAGAAGATTCGGGCGATGGCCGTGGCTGCGTTCAAGGCCTGCGACTGTGCGGGGCTCGCGCGGGTCGATTTCCTGATGGCTCCAGCAGCTAAGGGAAAGCCTGCCGAAATTGTGTTGAATGAGGTCAACACCATGCCTGGATTTACGTCGATCAGCATGTATCCCAAGTTGTGGGCGGCGAGCAGGCTGCCGTATGGGAAGCTGATTGATCGGCTGATTGAGTTGGCGATGGAGCGGCACGAGGAAAAGATGGAGACGAGCTTCTCGCGCTAGCAGCCGGCGCACGCTGTGGGGCTTACGATAGACAGAATGGGTACGACAACGACTTCACTGACCTTGACCGACATTCTTGCGGCGCGCGAGCGGATTGGCACGGCCGTATATCGAACGCCGTGCACGCGGTCCGAGATGCTCTCGCGCATGACCGACCAGAGCGTTTTTCTGAAGCTCGAGAATCTGCAGATGACGGGCAGCTTCAAGGAGCGGGGCGCGCTGAACAAGATAGCGATGCTGACTCCGGAGCAGGCCAGGCGCGGTGTGGTGGCGGCTAGCGCGGGGAATCATGCGCAGGGCGTTGCGTATCATGCGACGCGGCGCGGGATTCGCGCGGTGATCGTGATGCCGCTGACGACGCCGCTGGTGAAGGTGACGGCGACGCGCGGGTTCGGCGCTGAGGTCGTGCTGCATGGCGGCAACTACGACGAGGCTTGCATCGAGGCCACGCGGCTTTGCGAAGAGCAGGGCATGACGTTTATTCATCCGTTCGACGATCCGCTGGTGATGGCTGGACAGGGAACCATCGGGCTGGAGTTGTTGGAGCAGGTGGAAGATCTGCAGGCGGTGGTGGTGCCGATTGGCGGAGGCGGGTTGATTGGTGGTGTTGCGTGTGCGGTGAAGGAGATTAAGCCTGGCGTGCGCGTGATTGGCGTGCAGACGTCGCGGCTGCCGTCGATGCGGGATGCGGTTGAGGCGCATCATCCCGTGACGCTGGAGCCGGCGACGACGATTGCCGATGGCATTGCTGTCCGACGCGCGGGCGAGGTCACCTTTCCTGTCGTTGCCAAGTATGTCGACGAGATTGTTACGGTCGACGAGGATGAGATTGCGAGTGCGATTCTGACGCTGCTGGAGCGCGAGAAGACGTTGGCCGAAGGAGCGGGCGCGGCCGCTTTGGCGTCGCTGCTGCAGAAGCGGACGAGCCTTGCAGAGGGCACTCGGACGGCGGTGCTGGTGGGCGGCGGCAATATCGACGTGACGCTGCTGAGCAGGATTATCGAGCGCGGTTTGGTGCAGGATGGACGCTTGATTCGGTTGCGGATTCATCTGCTGGACAAGCCTGGAGCGCTGACGGAGCTGACTACGCTGATTGCTGCGCATCGCGTGAACATTGTGGACACGCTGTACAACCGCGCTTACTACGGCGTGAACCTGGGCGATACGACGATTGACATCACCATGGAGACGCGCGGTCGCGAACAGGTGGAGCAGTTGCTGGCTGCGATGACTGAAGCTGGGTACAAGCACAGTCGCGTGCTGTAAGGTCCTGCGCGGACGGCGAGAGCGCTTCGCGTGGTGGTCCCGACGGTGTGTGGGCGAAAGAAGCGAGAGCCTTGACGCTAAGGGCGCTAAGTTAGCCACGTTTCGCGAAGGGGCTGGGGGAACCTTGGGTGAGACTCACCTTTCGTAACGTTACTCGCTATGCTCTTTGCAGAGGTGTTGCTTGGGGAAGCTTTGGGCCGCGTGTTTGCTGTTGCTTTTGGGGTTGGGTTGTGGAAGCGCGAAGGCGCAGTATGGCATTTACGCGATGGGGAGCGGTGGGTACCTGGGGTCGGTGAACGCGGGACAGGGTTCGCTGGTGGTTTCGCAGAATAGCCTGTCGGCTTATGGCGGCACGTTTGGGTTTTATGACACGCTGCTGCATGCGGGGCCCTTGCATCTGGGCGCGGATGCGCGGTACGTGATCGAATCCAGCGGCGGTAGCACGCGTTATGGCAACCAGATACGCAGCGGGTTGATTGGGCCGCGGCTGTCGCTGCGCAGCCGCGGGGTGCCGTTCAGTCCTTATGTCCAGTTTGAGATTGGCGGTGTGGGCACGAACTACGGGTACTACGCTTCGCGCACGACGAGCTTTGCGTACCAGATCCAGGT
>Ga0302324_100008341_pt1 | contig 21889 bp, 18 predicted proteins | sample Palsa_T0_1_FD_201949 | JGI IMG/M metagenome (GOLD analysis project Ga0302324, IMG submission 201949) | Peat permafrost microbial communities from Stordalen Mire near Abisko, Sweden - Palsa_T0_1 | ecosystem: Environmental > Terrestrial > Soil > Palsa > Peat permafrost | place: Sweden: Abisko...
CGTCAATTCCAATCCATAGAAGTCCCCCCAGCAGTAAGATGCCTGCCATTAAAAATTGTGGCGTATCGAAGCTGTGTGTGAAGTCGACGATTCTTCCGAAGAAGATGGACATGAGAAAGGCGCCGGTCTGCCCGAAGAAATTCATTACACCGGCAAGCGTACAGGCATGCTGTCCGCCAATATCCACGCATGCGGAAAAACTATTGATTACGACAAACGGCAGAAAAAAATGGGCGGATATAAGACAGAGTGCCACCGCCAGGTGATTACTGTTTTCCGCTGACAGGAAAACCATCAGCGCCATGATCGAGCTGCAGCATATACCGATAAACCGGCGAGAAAACCGAACACCCTTTCTCCGGATCAGCCAGTCGCTGAAAAAGCCGGCTAAGATTGCGGAAAGGATTGCAAAAATAAACAGGCAGCTCGTGGTTATTTTCATTTCCTGCTCTGAGAAATGCTTCCCTTCCTGCAGGTAATTTGGCATCCAGGCGACGAAAAAGTAATTGGCCCATTGGCAAGCGAGATAAGTGGTGACTAATAGCCATACCAACGGCTGGCTGAGTGCCTGTTTCCAGGGAAAGGGAAGATCATGGCTAGCGAAACGGCGATTGGTTTCAATCAATTCCTTTTCCTGTGGAGAGATCCCTTTCATTTCAGACGGCTGATTCTGAAACCACCCGTAGCAAATCAACACCCAAACAAGACCGAGTGCGGCATTTACAAGAAAGGGTGCGCGCCAGCCATAGGTTACTGCGATGGGGACAACAATCAGTGGCGCCAGAGCTGCACCGCTGCTGGAGCCCATTGAAAACCAGGAAATTCCGCGAGAGGTTTCCGTTTTTGGAAACCAGCGGCTGACCGTACCTGTGCTATTCGGGTAGGCGCCTGCTTCCCCCATTCCGAATAAAAAGCGGACGATGATGAGACTGGTTAAGCCGGTTACCGCGCCTGTCAGTGCGGTGAAAAGCGACCACCAGATCACAATGCGCAAAAAGACCTTACGCTGGCCCAGGCGGTCGCCCATCAGTGCGGAAGGGATCTCAAAAAGGGCATAAGCCAGGGCAAAAGCTCCAAGCGCATAGCCAAACTGGGTATTGGTCAGATGAAAAGCGGCTTTCATTCGTACGCCCACCAGGGAGATCGTAACCCGGTCCAGATAGGTTATCAGGATCAGGAAATATAAAAGGATGCCTACCCGGTACCGGTAGGGAAGTTTAGGGATTGAAGCCATTGTAACTGGGGGTTCCCCTAATGTAGGCTAATTATATGAACTCTGCTAAACGAATTTGTTGGGTACAACCGGTTGTGGCGGCGGAGTTAGCGGATGAGCAATAGGGTCCCTTTTTGTTCGAATCTTTTCCCTGTCAGTTGGTCCTGGTAGGTCATCATCCAAACATAGGGTCCCGCGGGTTGGGCCTTCCCCTGCCACTTCCCATCCCAGCCGATGGAGGGGTCCTTCGTAGAAAACATCAACTCTCCCCAGCGCCCGAACACCGACATTTCAAAATGAGTATACAGACAGGTGTACGTGGGACGGAAGACGTCGTTATGGCCGTCGCCGTTGGGCGTAAATCCGGTCGGCACGTAGAATTTACACGCGCAATTTTCATATTTCACGATCGAGCTGCCTTCCGTTGTGCCGCAGGTGTTGGTCACCTGCACGGTATAAGTGCCTTCCGTTGTTACCCGGAATTGTGGCTGTGTCGAACTATCCTGCCATAGATAGGTCGACTGCGGATAAGCGGCATCGAGAACCAGCTGTTGCGTAATACAAAGCGTCGTATCCGGGACGATGTTCAACACTGGTTGGGACATATATCCGACGGTGATCGTACCGGAGGAGTCGCAGCCGTCGATATCTACCTGGACCGAATACGTGCCGCCGCTTTGTACCTTATATTCCGGCGTTGCGCTCCCGTCCTGCCAGCGATAGGTCGCATCGGAATTGGCAGCATTCAGCAGCAGTACCTGTCCGTCGCATAAGATGGTGTCATCGCCGAGGTGCACGGAAGGAATGGGTTTATAGCTCACCGTTATGCTGTCGCGATACAGGCATTGCGCAAGGGTCTCCTGCAGCCAATACTCTCCGGCCTGGGTGGCTGTTATGGATGGCGCCGTGCTGCCGGTGCTCCATAGATAGGTTGCCCCGGAAGAACTCGGGTCCAGCGGTACCGGCTGTCCCGTACAGACGACCTGGTCCGGACCGAGCGTGAAAACCGGAAGGGGCTTACCGGTAATGGTAATGCTGTCTCCCGCGGTGCAGTTGAGGGTATTGGTTGCGACCACCGAATAGGACCCCGGCTGCCGGACCCAATATTGGTTGGCCGTACTGTTGTCCTGCCAGAGGTATTGGTCGCCCGCCAAGCCTCCGGAGATCTTCAGCAGGAGGCTATCGCCTGTGCATATGGCGGTATCGTGGCCAAGGTTGACGACCGGCGTATCCAGTGTGGTGATGGTTTGCAAGGTCGTCGCCGTGCATCCATTGGCATCCTGAACGACAAGCGGGTATTGGCCTGCCGCCCGGACGGGAAGGGAATTGGAGGTCTGCCAGCTCTGGCCATTGTCCAGACTGTACTGTAGCGGCGATGTGCCGCCGGTAGCGTTGATCGTGATCGTGCCGGCGACGTTGCCGCAAAAAGGCGGTGCCGACACCGCGGTGATGGCAGGTCCGGCCGTATTGACGATGGTGACCTGGACAACCCCCGAGAGCCCTGAGGCATCTTTTGCCGTGAGGGTATAGGCGCCGGCTGACAGCCCGCTGAATACATTGCTCGTGACGAAGTTGACTCCGTCATTGGAATAGGTGTACGGCGCCGTACCCGTTGCTGCGGTCACCGTGATCGATCCGTTGGCGTTTCCGCAGGTGCTGTTTGTGGGGGCTGCCGTTACCTCCAGACAATTTTCCGTGGACGGGACGGTCAGCGTGGCGGTACCGGATTCCAAGGCTCCCGTCGCATCCTTCGCGGATATGCCATAGCTGCCGGCCGGTAGGTCGGAAAAAACGTTGCTGGTCTGATAGTTCACCCCGTCCATCGTATAGGTGTAAGGGGGTGTTCCAAAGCCGGGCGTAATGGTGATGCTGCCGTCGCTATGATTGCAGGTCGGCGGTCCCGTCCGGAAGGTCAGACCGGTTAGAGGACAAGCCTTGGCCATCGTAACGGTGAGTTGGCCGATCAGGGTTCCATCCGCAGATTTCGCATAAACGTGATAGACACCCGGAGCAACATTGGTATAAACATTGACGTCCTGATTGGTGCTGTTCGCCAACTGGTAGTTGACGCCGTCGAGGGAGTAGTAAAAAGGCGGCGGCGCATTTAGGGTAGTGATGGTAAACTGACCGTCGTTGGTGCAGGCAGTTTTGTCCACGACCACATCCACTTCCAGATTACAGCATGCAAAGCACATGAAATAGACCGGCGTGGTTCTGCCGGCGCTCGTCGGGGCGCTGGCCAGGCAGCCGTTTGCATCCCTGACTTCGAAAAGCTGGTAATATCCTTGCTGCAGGTTGGTCATGACGGTTGGTGTTGGCGCAAAAGTCAATCCGCCGTCCCAGCTATAGGTATATGGTGGCGTGCCTCCGATGGGCATCAGCTGAATGGCCCCATCTGCGTTGGTGCAGGAGGTGGGCAGCTGAAGGACGTTTAGCTGCAGCATAGGTTGTGGAAGTGTATACGACAGGAAGACGTTGACGCTGTAGCGGTCCCCTGCCGCATCGGTGACCTCCACCGCATAATTGCCCTGGTCCAGCTCCGGGAAATAGCCGTTATTCTGCGCCGGCCGTACCAGCCCGAGGTCGTATTGGTAGGGGGGTGTCCCGCCGGATGCAACGGCGGTAATGGAACCATCGCCCAGGTCGCTGTAGGCAGTTGGCTGGATCTGCCGATTGCATTTGGGGTTGATAGTCGTGACGGTCAGGGATAGCGTTGACAGCGGTTTGGGCTTGCCCTGCTGTGCATAGCCCTTAGAGACCCCGAGCAGGCAAACAAGCCAGATAAAGCTGGAAAGTATAAATGGTTGGTGTTTGAAGGACATAGGGATTGTCAGTGCCACAAGATAGTAAAAAAGGCGGTCAGTCGGAATAGCGATAGGGTGGGCAGAATGATTAGCCGTGCGGGGATGGGGGGTATAGTGATTAGCGGTGGTGGGATGGGAGTAGCGGCGGGACGTTTCGGAAAATGTGGTTGATCTTTGGGAATCTATGAAGAATATCTCCCGTATACTTGCTTTGGTTTTGGGAATGCCCGCGGCGGTGTATTGCCAGTCGCGAGCAGCGGGAGATACGGTGCTTTTGAAGCCCAAGGTCGTGCTGATGAAGGAAGCGACGGTAACGGGGCGGACGCCGCCGGTGGAGCGAAAAAGGGACCGGACGATTATTAATGTTGAAGCATCTCCTGTCAATACCGGATCGACGGTACTCGAAGTACTGGAACGTTCGCCGGGTGTCACGGTGGACAGGAACGGCGGTATCAGTCTGAATGGCAAGCCGGGTGTCCTTGTTATGATCGACGACAAGCCTACCTATCTCGCCGGGGACGACCTCAACAACCTGCTGAGCAGCATGAATTCTTCACAGGTCGCCAAAATTGAACTGATCTTCAACCCCCCGGCGCGGTATGACGCAGCGGGTAATGCGGGGATCATCAATATCAAAACGAAGAAAAACAACAATGCGGGCTTTAATGGCAGCCTCACCACCTCCTACGCGCAGGGCGTGTACCCCAAGAGCAACAATAGCCTGGTGCTGAATTACAAGAAGGGCCGTATCAATGCCTTCTTCAACTACAGTCTCAATGATGTCGGATACCTGACGAATTTGTATGCCTACCGCCAATATTTCGATGATAATAAGAACGTCATTGGCATCCTTCAGCAGCCTTCTTATTTTAGCGGCACTGTCGTGAACAATACCGCCAAAACGGGGCTGGACTATTCACCGTCAGCAAATACCACGGTCGGATTTGAGCTAACGGGTGTGGACATTCACCGGAGCGGCAGCAACACGGGCCACGCCAATTGGCTGGATGCGGCTGGAAATCTCGATTCCTCGATTCTGACCAAGACGACGCCGGTGAACAGTTTTAAGAACGGGGCTATCAATCTCAATGCCCGGCAGACCCTGGCGAAAAACATGGAATTGCGGATGGACCTCGATTATCTGCACTACCAGATGCTGGGGACGCAGCGCTTCGATAACCAGCTGCTGGAGCCGGGCGGGTATGATTCGGTGTTCAGGAGTTCCATCCCCACCACGATCGACATCTTTTCGGGTAAGCTTGACCTTGAGACGGCGGTCGGGGGAGGGGTGACGCTGCAGGCCGGCGTGAAGTTCTCTTCCAGTCATACGGACAATGCCGCCACCTATCAAAACCTGGAAAACCTGCAATGGGTGGAGGATGAGACCCGGAGCAACCATTTTGTATACCAGGAGAACATTCAGGCGGCCTATGTCTCCATCGAAGGTAAATATCATAGGATCGGCTACCAGGCCGGCTTGCGCTATGAAAGCACGGCATACACCGCCAACCAGTTCGGGAACAGTTTGCAGCCGGACTCCACGGTCACCCGCAACTACGGTAACTTCTTCCCAAGCGGCTATCTTTCCTATCCCATCGACTCGCTGCAAAGCCTCACGCTGACCGTGGGCAGGAGGACGGACAGACCGCCGTTCCAGGCCCTGAATCCCTTTCTCTATATCATCAACAAATACACTTATGAAACCGGCAATCCGTATCTGCTGCCGCAATACAGCTGGAATTTCGAACTCACGCATCAATATGGCGAGCTGTTCACGACCATGCTGTCCTATAGCCGGCTCAGCAACTATTTTTCGCAGCTGTTTTTGTCGGACTCAACGGGGACGATCCTGTTCTATTCGCAGGGCAACGTTGGAACGGTCAATAATTTTGGGGCCTCAGAGAGTGTCAATGTGAAGCCGGTTCCGTGGTGGGCGGTGCAGGCGGGTGCCTTTTTCAATCATAAGCAGTTCCGCGGATTTAATGGTAACAGTTATACTTCAACGATCAGCCAGCTGACTGTCAATGTCAATAATCAGTTTAGTTTTGGCAAGGGATATCTGGCGGAGCTGTCCGGGTTCTATACCACGCGCGCGAGGAACGATATTCAGGAGCTGCTGTATCCGACGGGGCAGGCATCCATGGGGATGGGCAAAGCGGTTTTAAAGAAGAAGGGGACGGTAAAGATTAGTTTCCGGGATATCTTTTACACGGATGCGATGTCAGGATTGACTTCGTTTCCGGATGCCAGCGAATATTATAAGATCAAAAGAGATACCAGAGTCGTCGGCTTGTCCTTCACGTATCGGTTTGGGAAATCGTATAAGGTGGTCAGGCACCAGAATGGCGCGACCGAGGAGGAGGAAAGGGTGCAGCATGGGGGTTAAGTGGACGCCGGGATCCGGTGGGCCAGTGGATGTCCGGGCGCTTAAGAGTTATCCGGCATCCGGCGCTCTGGCGGCGGCCATTGCTCCAGCCGGTCGGCTCCCGTAAAGTCCAGCATCCATCCCGGATATTCCAGGGGCAGCTTGCTGACGGTGTCAAGCTGCTTCAGCTCCTCCGCGGTAAACTGGACATCCACCGACTTCAGGTTATCCTCCAGCTGTTCCATTTTGTTGGCGCCGATGATCACCGACGTCACCACCGGCTGATGCAGCAGCCAGGCCAGCGCCAGTTGCGCGATCGACGTCCCTTTGGCCTTCGCCATCGGGTCCAGCGCATCGATGATATTATATCCCCGCTCCTTGTCCACCGGCGGAAAATCGAAAGCCATGCGCCGCGTCCCCTCCGTGGGCTTGCTGTCCCGCCGGAACTTGCCGCTTAAAAAACCGCCCGCGAGCGGGCTCCATACCATCAGCCCTACCTTCTGATTCAACAGCAACGGCACGATCTCGCGCTCGAGGTCCCGGCCTGCGATCGTGTAATAAGCCTGTAGACTGGCAAAAGCCGCTATGTGGTTGTAGTGAGCGAAATCCAACGCCTGCGTCAGCTGCCAGGCCGCCAGATTGCTCGCGCCGATATACCGCACCTTTCCGCTTTTTACGAGATCATCGAGGGTCCACAAGGTCTCCTGCCAGGGGGTCAGCGGGTCGAAACTGTGGATCTGGTAAAGGTCGATATAGTCGGTCTTCAGCCGGCGCAAGCTTTCTTCTACTTGCCAAAGGATATGCCCCCGCGTTAACCCGCTGTCGTTTGGTCCGTCGCCCATCTGGCCCCGCACTTTTGTGGCCAGCACCAGCTTATGCCGGCTGAAGCCAAGATTTTTTATCGACTGGCCTGTCAGCTCCTCTGACCAGCCCTCCGAATAGACATTGGCCGTGTCGATAAAATTGATGCCTGCATCGATAGACCGCTTCATCACCGCATCAACCGCCTGCTGATCCAGTTTGCCGATCATTTGGGCCCAGCCCCTGCCGCCAAATGTCATGGTACCCAGACAAAGTTCCGATACTCGTAACCCGGTGTTTCCTAATATTTTGTATTTCATCTATGATCGATTTTGGTAAGACCAAACAAAACGCCATGGTTTTGGTTCATAGCGGAGAGGGAAAAGTTGACGCTTTTTGTGTGGGATGAAATATAAAGTTTAGGATCGGAATGATGACGGCTGGCCGATGGCCATTTGGGGTGGGTTGACTTAGCGCGTCAGGAGGCTATTGCAGATGCTGAAAGCAAGGTTGGCGCCTTCGCCTTTGACAGAGATCGTAGTTTTGTGGTCGTCGACGAGGGCGAGGACGTGAATGTTTGCATTTTGGCGGGCGTGGAGGGCGCTCCCGAGGAGGTTCCAGAGGTTGAAGGCGAGGAGGTTTTCCTCGGCGACAAAGCACAGCCCCCGGGGCACACCATTGTGCAGGACATTGTTGCGGTTGAGAGCCAGGGGTTGGAGGCTGGCGAGCAGATCGTTGACCAATTGATGCAGGGAGACTTTGATGCGACGGTTGGTGGGTTCGAAAGGTAAAAAGGAGGATTTCATTAGCAAAGTAACAACGCGGGATCGTCACGATCGATCGGGAGGAAGTGATTGTTTTGCGAACTAAATAAGAACGAGGGATGGAGTAAATGTTTCTATGTAATATTGGACTGGAACGTTCGCTGGTACCGGTGATCATTTCGGCTGCGAAGTCGTTGCCCTGATGTTGACATTACTGACGGCAAGAAGTAGCCATTGTCCTTTGGTCTTGATCACCACCCAGGTAAAAATCCCGTGCCGCGGTTTCCGGGGTGTGCCGTCGGCATCCAGATCTCCTGTTATGCCCCAGCCAACGTGAATGATGGCCAGATCCGATTTTACATATTTTATGTTCACACTATCGTTGGTAAAGACGCTGTTTTTAAACATCATCGAATGACTATCCTTGTGATCGTACACCGTCGCCGTTTTCCCTTTTAACCAGGTGCCGGCGACATTGATAAAGTCAACATCTTCCGTTAGCATCGTACCCATCGAATCCATGTTGTGATCATTCCAACAGCGTTCAAAGGTCGCCGGCAAGGCCTGCAATGCAGCCATGTCTTTTGGGGGATAGCGCTGACTCTCCTGGCAGAAGCTGCTAAAGGAAAGGGCTCCGAGGGTTATCAGGAGACAGAGTATTCGCATGGGGGCTGGTTTAAAGGTGAGACTAAATGTAGGGGAAAGAAACGAAATTCTGTAGATAATATTCCCGATTAGCATTTTGAAAGATCGATGAATAGTAGCTTTTCGGCGTTTTCCGTCCATTTTCAGCGCTTTGCGTGTATGGCACGCTTTTTAGCTTTTATTCAGTGAATGAATTGTGAAAATGCTTCATCGTAAAAAATAATCAAATGTATATTGGACTTGGCACCGTGCTGTTAATTGTGATACTTTACCTTATTTTCAGAAGAAGGTAATTACATTTAAAAGCTTTCGTTCAGTAATTTACTGTTGTTTTGTATTTGTCCTGTTCGAAGGATATACAGGATAACTGCCTCTTTCCAGCTCAACACTACCCGAGATGGAAAATGTCTTTGCGTCATTGGAGTAGATTAAACCTGCTTGTACTCCGGCATTCAGACCGAAGCCATATGGTCTCGAAAAATTGCCCGGAGAGGATGGGTTTGCGGCGGGGTCGGTGTATAACCGGGCCATGCTGAAAGCGACGGGCGCGGCGGAAACGCCTGCAAAAGCAGAAAAGTTTTTATTCAGGGGATGAATCAGCGCGACTCCGGCCGGGACGGATAAAAAGGATAGTCCTCCATGGAAAAAGGCATATCCTGCCTGAACACTGGCGTAGGGTCTTACCTGCCATTTTTGGGTCGGATCGGTGCTGGCAGCGGCGAGGGGGGGTAGAAAGCCAGGGGCGAGGGACGGTAGAAAGCCAGGTAAATACGACTGCGCCTTCGGGGAGAGAAAAGTCGTCAATAGAATTGTTGACAATAATATACGCATACCGGCTAGTTATAGGATGAAGTTACTGAATAATTAGCCATTTCGGTACAAGGGGTACAGGGGAGCGGGCTCAAATGTCCCAGCTTTTGCGTCTGAGGGCATTTACCGCATAATTCGCGGCTCTGGCGGTCAATGCCATGTAGGTGAGCGAAGGGTTTTGCGTCGAGGTAGAGGTCATACAGGCCCCATCCGTTACAAAGACATTTTTGCAGGCATGTAGTTGATTCCACTCGTTGAGCAGGGAGGTCTTTGGGTCGCGGCCCATGCGGATCCCGCCCATTTCATGGATATCGAGGCCCGGGGCCTGCCCGGAATCCCTTGTCAGGATGTTGGTGAACCCAGCCTTTGTCAACATCTCTGACATTTCCGTAAAAAAATCATGGATCATTTTTTCTTCATTGTCCGTATAACCGATATTGAATCGCAGCAAAGGGATACCCCATTCGTCTTTCTTTTCGGGGTCCAGGCTGAGATGGTTTTCCTCTCTCGGAATGGTCTCACCCATCATTTGGCACCCAATCTTCCATGGACCCAGGGTTGGATGCAACAGACCTTCTTTCAGGGCGGCACCGGTACCCTTATCGTCCCGATCCGTGTCCCGCCAGCCGGAGATCGTGCTTGCATAGCCCCTGAGGAAATCCGTCTCCTGGCGGCGAAGGTTCCTGAAACGGGGCATATAGGCGTTGGTAGGTGTCTGGCCATCCGTCGTGCTGTCCGCAAAACCGTGGTGTTCCGCTGTGAGACTGGCCCGGTAGTTATGAAAGGCAACGAATTTGCCCAGCAGGCCGTTGTCGTTCCCCAATCCCCGGGGAAAGCGGTCGGAAATGGAATTCAACAAGATCAGGTTGCTGTTCATGGCCCCCGCATTGACGAAGATCACCGGAGCATAATACTCGGACAGCTCCTTCGTGTGGGCATCGATGACCCGTACCCCCTTCGCCAGTTTTTTTTCAGGGTCGTACAGGATGGAGTGTACGACGGAAAATGGCCGGAGCGTGAGATGACCGCTGCGTTCCGCCCAGGGGATAGTCGATGAGTTACTTGAAAAATAGCCGCCAAAGGGACATCCTCGCTGGCATAAATTTCTATCCTGGCATTTGGCTCTCCCTTGTTGCAGGTGGATAGGCTGTGGTACGGTGAGATGGGCGCAACGGCCGTAGATGACATGACGGTCCTTGCCCTTGTACTCTATGTCGACGACTTTCCGCAGATGATCTTCCACGCAGGTGAGGTCTAAAGGGGGTAGAAATTCTCCATCCGGTAACTGCTCAAGACCGTCCCGGTTGCCGGAAATGCCGGCGAATTTTTCGACATGGCTATACCAAGGCGCCAGATCCTTATACCGGATCGGCCAGTCTACCGCGTAGCCGTCCCTTGCCGGTCCTTCAAAGTCAAAGTCGCTCCAGCGTTGCGTCTGCCGGGCCCATAGTAAAGATTTGCCACCCACCTGGTAGCCGCGTATCCAGTCAAAGGGCTTTTCCTGGACATAGGGGTGCTCTGTATCTTTTACAAAGAAGTGCATCGCGTCCTCCTGGAAGGCATAGCAGCGGCTTACCACGGGGTTGGCCTGCTGGATGTCCAGCGGCACCTGTCCCTGGTGCTCGAATTCCCAGGGATATTTATTCGTCGTCGGATAGTCTTTGTTGTGTTTTACGTCGCGCCCTCTTTCCAGCACCAGGGTCTTAAGACCATTATCGGTAAATTCTTTGGCGGCCCATCCTCCCGACATACCGGACCCAATCACGATGACATCGAACGAATTGTTTTTTATCGGATCTCCCATGGTTAGCTTTTTTTGATCACCGGTGTACATCCATGCCAGCGCCCCGGCACCAGCTCGTACACTTCTATTTTAGTGAGGAAATATTGTGAGCCGAGATAACCCCGGATCACGAGGCTTTTATTTTCGCGAAAGAAAAAGAAAAGATCGGTGGTTTTTTCGGAGGCGGAGGTGGAAGGGGGCGCGGCGGAGGTGGCGGCGGCGGAAGCGTTAATGGCTGCGACGAGGTCATCTCGTTGCTTTTGATCGCAGTTGGCAAACGACTTGCCGTATTGATGACGGGCCTGTTCGTCGAATGCCTTTAGTCCCCGCATGAATTGCTGTTGCTGTATGTCCGGGTAACAGTCATCGATCATTTTTAAAGCGAACAAATGTGCCCCAACGGCTTTAGCGCCCAGTGTCTGATCGGACGGGGGCGGTGGGTTGGGATGCCGATCGGACGGGGGTTGTAGGCCGGGATGCCGATCGGATGGTGAAGAGCCGGCAGGCAACAGGGCATCCGCGAGCGCCGCCAGCGTTTCCTGCTGATCTCCGTCCAACCGGATATGATGCAGGGCCAGGGTAGATTTGTCTTTGTGATGAAAGCAGGCGGGCAGAAAGATCACACCGCCGGCAACGAAGAATACTTGCTGAATGGCTGTGCGACGGTTTATTGGCATGCGGGTTGCTTTTATACCTATAAATATAGTTCTAATCCTTTGAAAAAAGGGGAAAGACTGTGGAGATTACAACTATGACAATCCAGGTCGAACATACTTTGTCAAAACAGGAAGCTAAACATAGAATCGAGGAACTCATCGAACAGCTTCGTCAGGAATACAAGAATGAGCTGCAAAACCTGGTTGTGGACTGGACTGACGACAACGCACATATCCGATTACAGGCGAGGGGTTATAGCACTGCCGGCAGCCTGGCAATAAAGGGCAGTGTCGTCGATCTGGATTTTTATGTGCCGTTTCTGTTGCAGGTCTTTGGAAAAAAGATCAAGTCTGTCATCCACGATCGGGTGCAGGAGAGTTTGGTATAGGGGGGTCGTCTGGAAATCTGAGAAATATATAAGTCTTCCAAAGAAACGTATAAACCGGGCTGCGTCGTTCGTGGGAACTTTGTGTGGAACAATTAACACAAGCTCGAATGAAAAAGACAATAATGATCACAGGCGCTTCTTCCGGCTTTGGGAAGGCAACCGTTAAATTATTTCATCAAAAAGGCTGGAACGTCATCGCCACCATGCGTTCACCCGAAAAGGAAACAGTGCTTTCCGCGAGTGGCGGGGTACTGGTGACCCGGCTGGATGTTACCGACAAAGACAGCATCGGTGAAGCCGTACAAGCAGGTGTCCGGCAATTTGGCCGGATTGATGTATTGGTGAACAATGCCGGCTTCGGGACGCTTGGTGCGCTTGAGGCCGCTCCCGAGGAAGTGATCCGGCAGCAGTTCGAGGTCAATTTTTTCGGGTTGATCGAAGTCACCAAGGCCGTTTTGCCGGGTATGCGGAAGGGCGGATCCGGGGTCATCATTAATGTGTCTTCTGTTGGCGGAAGGCTGACCTTCCCATTCTGTACGCTGTATCATGCTACAAAGTTTGCCGTAGAGGGATTGACCGAATCCCTCCAATACGAACTCAACCCGCTGGGTCTCCGGGTGAAGCTGGTTGAACCGGGAGGATATAAGACAGAGTTTGCCGGGCGTTCCATGAGCTTTTATGGCGTAGGCGGTATTGACGACTACCAACAGCCATTCGACCGCTTCCTGGGGAAATTGGAGCAATGGCCGATGTCCGAAAATATCGGCGAGGTAGCTGAAGCTATCTATGAAGCTGCCTCGGACGATACGGAAAAATTACGGTATCCCGTAGGCCGGGATGCTGTGTCAATGCTGGGGGCCCGCCCACAAATGGATGATGTGGCATTTAAAAAGATGATGATAAGTCAGACCGGGATCTGAGTGATGGCTGCCGGGCAAATAATGGCGCGGGGCGGCTTTTTCTTTAATTTTGTGAAACCAATGAAAAAAGATAGCAAGCCTTTTATTGACATTGAGTCCATCAATGACCTTTATGACCTGGTACAATATCCCCGGCCGCGGCATCCGCTGGTCAGCGTTATCGATCATACAGATTTCTACGCCAAACGGCCGAAAAGCGATTCGCTGTTCCGGTTCGGATTTTACACGATCTCCTGCAAAAAATTCGAGGGTCTGCTTTATTATGGCAAGAGCCAGTACGATTTTCGGGAAGGCTCTCTCATGTTCACCGCGCCGGGTCAGGTGATCGGATCTAGTCCCGATGTAAAGGTGGATGAAGGATGGGCGTTGTTTTTTCATCCGGATCTGCTTCACGGGACGACTCTGGGGAGTAAGATGCACCAATATTCCTTTTTTCACTACGAGGTGAACGAAGCGTTGCATATTTCGGAAGAAGAAAGTAAGATCATAAAAGACGGTGTGGAAAAGATCGACAGAGAATACATGCATGCTATCGATAAGCACACTCAAAACGTGATCGTCAGTAATATAGAGCTGTTGCTGAACTATTGTAACCGCTTCTATGACCGTCAGTTTTATACCCGGGCCAAAGTGAATGCCGATGTCGTGCAGCGGTTTGAAGCATTGCTAAAAGACTACTTTAGCCAGAGTGTTTTGATAGAAACAGGGTTACCTGCGGTCACTTATTTTGCATCAAAGCTCAATCTGTCGCCTAATTATCTTTCCGATCTGCTGCAGAAGTTCACCGGCAAGAGTACGGTGGAGCATATTCACCTCGAACTGGTCGAAAAAGCAAAGTCGCTATTATGGGGGACGGAAAATTCTATCAGCGAGATCGCCTATGAGCTTGGCTTTGAATACCCTTCACATTTTACCAAAATCTTTAAGGCTAAGACGGGTAAGTCGCCGAGCGAGTACAGGAATTACAATTAGAATGGAGTAGCTGGTGCGGGAGACCCTCGGGATACCTGGCCAGCGCCGGCGGATGTTCAGACGCGCCGGCGAGTGGTATTTTTATGAATGTTCACTGATTGGGCGCCTGGGCTTGTCCGCGTTCAAGTAGTTGTAGCAGCTGTCCGAGTTGGGGGAGAATAACAATCCTGGTACGACGATTGGCGGCCCGGCCATCCGGGGTATCGTTGGCGTCTACTGGCATATACTCGCTGCGTCCGGCTGCCGTCATGCGTACGGGGGATATATTGTATTGATTCTGCAGTGTTCGGACTATGGAGGTTGCCCGTTTGACGCTGAGATCCCAATTATCTACCCATACTTCCCGGGGATACGAAATGCTGTCCGTATGGCCCTCGACCATGAATTCGATATCCGGCTGGTCGTTCAATACCCTTGCCAGCCTGCCTAAGACGGATTTTGCCTTATCGGTAAGTGTATAGCTATTGCTGTCACTGTTGAACAGGGCATCGGAAAGATCGACGCAGACGACGCTTTTCTCTGTTTTTATGGTAACGAGGTCGCCGAGGCTGCCAAGGGTGGCTTTCAGGTCCAACAGTACGGCCAGGTTCACCGAGTCGCGATGTGCCACGGCGGATCGCAGCTCGCGGATATAATCGTCTTTCGCGCCGATATTGTCCAATGACTTCCTTATACTCTCCGCCTGGGTGCTACTGAGGGCGGAGAGGTCCTGCAATTGCTTGTTCAACTGGGTGTTATTTTCTTTGGTGGCATTCAGTTGCATGTTCAGATCGTTCGCCTGGTCCTGCAGGAGTGTCTTTTGTTTGTCAAGGGTATTGTTATCATCCTGGCAGGTTTTCAACGTGTGCGTCGACGAGGTATACAGCGAGTCATATTTTTGCTTCTCTTGCTGCATGGCGTTGAATTTCCCGGTGCTGACACAACTGGCAAAGGAAAGGACGGCGCATACGAAAATAACGGAGTAGAAACAGATCGGTCGCATAAAGGGGTTTGAAGTTGGTTCCAAAGATAATGAGGGTGGGGTGAAAAAAATAGATAGAGTTATCTATTTTGTCCTATCTTTGCTGAAATTTACCGGATGTCCAGTGAAATATCTGTCAAGGAGCGGCTTTTGGAAACGGCTTCCCGGCTTTTTTACCGGCAGGGATATAATCTTACGGGTATCAACCAGATCCTTGCTGAATCCGGTTCGGCTATTGGAAGCTTGTACAGGCATTATCCCTCCAAGGTAGATTTGTTGATGGCGTATCTCGAAAAGGCGAATGAGATCTATTGTGCTGCGCTGAAAGCGTTTATTGGCAAGTATAGAATGCCCCGGAATAAGTTGCTCGGTCTTTTTGATTTTCATGTCGAATTTCAGGTGAATGAGGATTTTGTTGGGTGTAATTTTATGAAAATCAATGCGGAGATTGCCAGACAGGAGCCGAAGGTCGAGGCGCTTGTGCAGGCGCATAAGAGAAATGTCAGGGCTTTGGTGGAGGGATTGGTCGTACAGCTGGATTCGAAGGGTACCGATGGCTTGAGCAATGGGCAATTAACGGACAGCATTTACCTGTTATTAGAGGGGGCCATGGTCGATTCAACGATCCACAGGGACTCCGGCTTTATTCAGCGGGCTAAAGCAATCGTCAATAAGTTGATATAATTTTTTGTCTTAAAAATAGATAGAATGATCTATATATATTTTATTATTTATACTTAAAAACAAACACAATGAATCTCTCCAGGAATGTCATCCTGATTACCGGCGGTGGCTCCGGTATCGGCTATGAAACGGCCAAATTATTTGCATCAAGCGGCAACCAGGTCATCATCGTCGGTCGCGATATCCGAAAGTTGCATCAGGCAGCAGCTTCCTTACCGAATGTCGTTGCGATCCCTACGGATATTACCAAGGAGAGCGAGGTGGACACACTGGTTCAACGCATAGAGAAAGACTTTGGAAAATTGAATGTCCTGATCAACAACGCGGGGATAGCTTTCAAATATGATTTGCTTAACGATGCCCAGGTGAATGACCACACCCGTGAGGAAATGGCGGTGAATTATTTTGGTCCGGTCCGGTTAACAGACAAATTGCTACCGCTCCTGAAGGCACAACCAGAGTCTGCGATTGTCAATATCACCTCCATCCTGGCCATCTCGCCGTTATCCATTTTGTCGACATACAGTGCAAGCAAGGCGGCCTTGCAGTCTTATACCAAGATTCTCCGGCTTTTACTGGGAGGCAGCAGCGTCAGGGTAATTGAAGTTCTACCTCCGCTGACGGATACCAACCTTGCCAAGGATATCCCTGGCGGAAAGATCACGCCGGAAGAAGTGGCAAAGGCAATTGTAAGCGCTTTCGTCAACAATACACCGGAAGTAAGGGTTGGTTTTACCGAGACTTATTATAACCTCTATCTTCAGTCCCCGCAGAACGCTTTTAACGCGATGCATGGGATAAAATAATGCAGATAATCGCAGTGTCTTTTCATCGTGGCGGAGGGGGGGTGAAGGCGATAAATGAAATGTTCAAATATGCAAAAAAAAGCTGATCTTTACAGTACAACAAACAGTAATTTGAACTATGGGAAATTTTGGAGAAAGCGTGGGCAAAAAGGAAAGGGATAAGAAAAAGATGAAGAAGCGCCAGGATAAACAGGAAAAGATGGAAGATCGCAAGGCGAAAAGCACAAAGGGGAAAACCCTGGACGAAATGATGGCTTATCTTGATGAAAATGGTAACCTTTCTTCTAAGCCGCCTGACCTGCGCAATCAGAAACGGGTGAGAGCGGAAGATATGCAGATCAGCACACCTAAAGCAGGAAAAATTGACCCTGCTGACCTTATAAGAACGGGAATCGTTACTTTTTTTAACGAGTCTAAGGGTTTTGGTTTTATTAAAGATACACAATCACAGGAAAGTGTTTTTGTGCATGTAAACCAGCTATCCGAAAGGATAGCGGAAAATGAAAGAGTAACTTTTGAAACGGAAAACGGCCCCAGAGGATTGAATGCCGTCAAAGTTAAAAGAGCCGGGTAGTCAACGGGGGTTCCTGATTTTGCTGCCCTGCAAAAAGGCTTCCGTTATCAACAGGGGAAGGGCCCAGCAGGCCCATGACATCATACCCGCAGTGGAATATGGATCTTTGTGAAAATCATCGACAAGAATTTGGCTTAATAGTCTGAAGCTTACAAACGCGGTAGTCACCACATAACTGCGTATCATCCATTCACGGTGCTGGACAAAATTTTTATTCCGCACGGCCCACCAGGCCATGCCTGAGGTCAGCAACCAGGCAAACGCAAGTCCCACGAATCCTGTTCCAAAAGTCATTGTTTTTTCGACAATGATCATTTTATCAATAGATAAATATAGAGAAGCCACGCCGCCGGCCAGGACACTGAGTAAATAGATTTTACCCAGCAATCTATGGGTCCGTGGATATTTTATTCTGATAGCGCGTATAAACTGAAACGGCCCCAATAGCAACGCAATTATCCCCGCAGTAATATGAATAAGGAGATAGGGCGAAAAATTTGGCCAAAAATCGCCTAATTCCTTTGGGGTGTAAGAAAAGTAATGCAGTGCATAGTTGCAGATAAAATACAGGGATACGGACAAAACAATTGTCCAGCCTAAATAACTAACTATTTTGAACACCATAATAGCGGAAGAGGGATTTGTGAAAGAGCGAAGGTAGTTAATTCATTCGAAATCAACATTTAGTGCGGAAAGGTGCCGCCTGTCGTGTAATATATTTTGCTGTTCATAGATTTTATTGCATGTTGATCGATTGGCTAATTTCCTGAAAGGATCCCTGCGCGATCTTTATGCCCGATCGTTGATTCCATTGTAATCAAATATCATCAATATGAAACAGATTCTTGTCACTTTATCATTCCTGGCGATTTTCGGCGCCTGCAGCGCCCAGTCTTCCACTGCCGATACTACAAATGCAGGTGATACAACGGTAAAAAAGCACAGGCAATATCATCGGCGGAACGTAAAAGACCAGGAAGCTTTTACAATCAAGTTGTTCGCGGATATGGGTCAGGGGTCTTCCTGGCAGCTGGTCGATTCATCATTTGCTGAATATGTAGTATTTGAAAAACAGCTTTCAAAAGACAATCCTAACAGCAAGCCGGGAAGCTCGAGCATTCAGATTTTTTATTTTAAGGCTATCCGACCCGGCGCCACAACTATCCGGTTTATTTATGGACGTCCCTTTCAAAAACCGCTTCCAAAGGATGCACCCCGAAACATATACAAAATAATCATCAGTTAAAAACCATGTAAATTTCTTAGTATGAAAAAACTCAAATTATTGCTGCTAGCTACAGTCGTCGTGTCCGGGCTATTGCCTACTACGCTGAAGGCCCAGGAAACACCAGACGTCGTGCAATTTTATAAGACGCGGGAGGCCCAGGCGTCGCCGAATCTTCAGAAGATTTTGGCAGCAGGCAGGAAGGTCATTGCCGATAAAAAATTAACTTTTACGATTTCCAACACTACCGCGTCCGAACGGGATGTAAAAACGCTTATTAGTGAGTACAAGGTTATCGCGGCAGATGATGCCAGGATAAAAGCGGAGCTGGCTGCGATGGCGGCAGAGCAGGAGGCCATTCTGAAGAACCTTGAAAAATTGGAGAACGTCACTGCAAGCTCCCCTTCCTATGACCCAAGGAATGATAACAGGTTGCCGGCGATCCGGGATCAGCAGTGCGGCGACTGCTGGGCTTATTCTTCCGTGGGGGCATTGGAAATCAGTGATATTAAGGAAAGGAAAATTTCGCCGTCATCCATCGATCTCAGCGAAAGGCAGATGGTGACCTGTAGTGGCGCCGGCAGTTGTTCAGGGGGGTGGCCATATCTGGTCTTTGAATATCTTAAAAAGGACAAAACCAAGATGATGACTGCGGCACAATACCCGGATAATGGACAGAATGGACCTTGCCCTACTATCAAACCCGGAACAGATGTCGAAGAGTCCACCTGGGGAATTGCAGACCCCGGCGTCGGACTTTTTAAAATAGCGGATATTGCTAAAATTAAAGAGGCGATCGTAAAATATGGCAGCGTGAGCTCTTGTGTAAATGTAACCTCTTTATTTCAGCACTATAGTGGCGGAATCTTCAATGAAAGTCCATCGGACTATTCAAGCCCGTCGGTCAATCATGCTATTGTACTCGTTGGATGGAATGATAGTAAAAAAGCCTGGTTATTGCGTAATAGCTGGGGAACGGGTTGGGGAGAAAAAGGTTATATGTGGATAGACTACCGTTCAAACAATATAGGATTTGGCACGACATGGAGTGTTGCCAAAAAATAATATTCTTTTAGTTACCGAAACAGTTAAGAACCCGTTTCCGGTGCATCTTGAGCGGGGTGATATAGTCACCCCGTTTTTTCGTGTGTGTGAATCTCGGATGGGATCGGCGGTGAGGGAAGGCCGGATAGTTGATGGCCCCGGTATAGCGGAATGAATGGGGCGGTGAAATAATTACAGGGTAATCTGATTTTGGGTCGAAATCATTATCTTGGAAGTGCCTTTTCTATTTAACAGTAGGGCACTACCGCTTATGAAAAGATGGGTATTGTTTTTTGCGATTCTTACCGGGCTGCGGGTACAGGCCCAGCAATTTTTTTTCTCCAGGGAAAATTTTAAGGACAGTGTGGTGCTGGCCAGGGCCATTCCGGTTTTAGCGGAAGAGGTGATTGCTCAATACAGGAATGCGAAAAAGGTGGAATATTTTGATGCGCTTTTTCGGTATATGGTGGTGGCAAATCAATACAGCAATGCGATAGCCGCTCTCGATTCATTGAGAAAGGCTATTCCGCCGGCAAGTGGCCTTTCTGTAAATGTGGCGGGCAAACAATATGAAGATTATTGCTTAGCCAGGCTTGGGCAGCAGGGCGGCAACCTTTCGTTTGAGGGGATATTCAAAAAAATATTCACCCAGACTTACGAAAATCTGGACGATGAGGGGAAGGGTTATATTTTACAGGTGGCAGCCCCGGAAATACCATCGCTGAAGAAACATCTCGATGACCTGGTTGCCAAACAAATCAACAGCGATACGATCAATATGCAAGATGCGAGGGACTTGTTGCGCGCCTACAATTCTTATATCGTCTACAGCAATATCGTTCCGTTGATAAGACCCATTATCCGCGCTGAGGAGGAGAAGGAATTTGTGATGGAAAAGGTGCTGATTAAAACCCGTGATGGGAGTCTTGTGCAGGCTGAGGTGGGGAGGAAGAGGGCAAATAAGGGTAAGTTGCCGACTATTTTTGTTTTTGATATTTATATCGATTCGGGTTACGGTGTTTCGGAGGTCAGACGATACGCGGTTAAGGGTTATGCCTGTATAGTGGCGAATACAAGAGGAAAGGGGGGAAGCCCGCAGTCCATAGAGCCATTTGAGCATGATGCCGATGATGCCTATGATATTATTGACTGGATAAGCCGGCAGTCCTGGAGTAATGGGAAAGTGGGGATGACGGGCGGAAGTTATCTCGGCTTTGCGCAATGGGCGGCAGCCAAGACATTACATCCTTCGCTTAAAACGATTATGCCGGAGGTGGCGGTGGGTATAGGGGTAGATTATCCGATGGTGGGGAATGTATTTATGAGCTATATGCTGCGATGGATACATTATGTCACCAATAATAAACAAACCGATGAGGATGACTTTGGCAATTCTTCCCATTGGCGCGCTGTTTATAAGGCATGGTATCGGCAGGGGGTTTCCTTTCGGTCGCTCGACTCACTGGAAGGCAGGCCTAATCCTATCTTTCAGCGATGGTTAAAGCATCCTTCCTTTGACGGCTATTGGCAAAATATGACTTCTTATGGCAGGGATTTTTCGAAGATCAATATACCCGTGCTGACGACTACGGGATACTATGACGATGATGGTAATGGCGCGATGTATTATTATCGCCAGCATTATTTGAATAATCCGAAGGCTAACAATTATCTCGTGATTGGCCCGTATGATCATGGTGGTGCGCAAAGTTATCCCAGCCGGGAACTGAATGGCTATAAGGTCGACTCTGTGGCTGCAACCTTTAATTTTATCGACCTTAGTGTAAAATGGTTCGATTACGTGTTAAAAGACAGTGCCAGGCCTGCGTTGTTACAGGATAAGGTCAATTACGAAGTAATGGGCGCCAATGAATGGAGACATGCCTCCTCGCTGGCCGCCATGAGTAATGATACGCTTACTCTTTACCTCGGAAATGTCAGGTCGGATCAGTATTATAAATTAGATGGGGCGCCTCATGCGGATGAGTATATAAAACAGGAAATTGATTTATCGGACAGGTCCGATACTGCCGGGGATGACGAAGGGAACAAGATCGTTGACAGTATCATCGATACAAAAAACGCCGTTAGTTTTATATCTCAGCCTGTTGACAAACCATTTATTGTAAACGGATCCTTTATTGCTTCTTTAAAAGCAGCCATCAATAAAAAAGATATGGATCTGACTATTTCCATGTTTGAGCGGATGCCGGACGGAAAATATTTTCAATTGGGGTCGACTCTGCAAAGGGCAAGCTATGCAAAAGACCCGGGGATCAGGCAGTTGCTGGAACCGGGTAAAGAGGAGACTATACCCGTCGGCTATTCTTATATGACCTGTAAACAGCTGAGTAAGGGCAGCCGGCTGATCGTTGTGCTGGGGATTGACAAGGCCAGGGACATGCAAATCAATTACGGCACCGGCAAGGATGTGAGTGATGAAACGATCGATGATGCGAAAGAGCCGTTGGAG
>Ga0302324_100008342_pt1 | contig 21887 bp, 23 predicted proteins | sample Palsa_T0_1_FD_201949 | JGI IMG/M metagenome (GOLD analysis project Ga0302324, IMG submission 201949) | Peat permafrost microbial communities from Stordalen Mire near Abisko, Sweden - Palsa_T0_1 | ecosystem: Environmental > Terrestrial > Soil > Palsa > Peat permafrost | place: Sweden: Abisko...
GCAGCGATGCTCGGAAAATGGTCGATGCCCCTCTACTGTATTCATTGAGCAACGGCGGCAGTGATTCTGCGGCTGAGGGCGCGCACACGCTCGCGCACATCGACGCCGTCGACTGTGCTGACTTTTCGGTTCTCCATGATCACTCGGCCCTGAATGATGGTGGTCTTGACGTCATGAGCGCCGGCGGCATACACCAGTGTCGAGTAGACATCGTAAAACGGCGTCATGGTCGTGGAATCACGATCGAGGACGATCATGTCCGCGAGCTTGCCGGATTCCAGGGAACCGATCCGATCTTCCATGTGCAGCGCACGGGCGCCCCCCATGGTGGCCATTTCCACCACGTCAATGGCGGGCATGATGTTGCGGTCGCGGTTGACGAGTTTCTGCACCTTGGCGACATAACCAAGCTGCCCAATGATGTCCAGCGTGTTGCCGCTCATGGGGCCGTCGGTACCGAGCCCCACGCGAACCCCGTCCTTAAACATCTTCCATGCCGGTGCAACGCCTTTCGCGGACTTGATGTTGGCCACCATATTGTGCGCCACGCCTACATTGCGCGCTTTGAGCAGCGCGATATCGGAATCGCCGATGAAGATGCAATGAGCTGCGACCAGGCGTTTACTGAGCAAGCCGATGCTATCCAGGTACTCGACGGGCGTTTTATCGAAGTTCTTTCTGATACTTGCAACTTCATCGGGCATTTCGGCTACGTGCATCAGGATGGGCACGTCCTGCGTGTCAGCTTCTTTTTGAATGATCCGCAGATCCTCCGCATCTACGGTGTAAGGGGCGTGGGGCGCGAACGCCGGTGTGATGAGCGGGTCGCCATGGAATTGCTGAATGAACTTTTGAGCATACGCAATTCCGCCGTAGGGCTCCTTTGAGTCTGGGGCCGGAGCGTTGAGAACCGTCTCTCCAAAGATGCCGCGCATGCCGATTTGCTGGGCTGCACGCGCCACTTCATCTTCGAAGTAATACATGTCGGCCATCGTCGTGACACCGCCTTGAATCATCTCCACCATTCCATGGAGGGCGCCCCAGTAGACAATTTCACGGTCAACCAGCTTGTGCTCGAGTGGAAATATGAAACGCTGGAGCCGGTCGGGCACGTCGTCGGCCAAACCGCGAAATACAGTCATCGAAGCGTGGGTGTGAGTGTTGAGCATGCCGGGCATGACAATGTCGCCGGCAGCGTCGATGGCCCGGGTTGCAACATAGCCGGACGCGATCGCGGCCGGACCTACCGCCACGATACGGCCGCCCTTGACGACTACGGCACCATTCTCATAGATATCCTTCGACCTGTTCATCGTCACGACGTATGCATGGGTAACAACGAGGTCGGCCAAAGGTTTTGATTCAAGACTTGTGAAGTTCACGGGACTGGCTAAGATGATCGGGGTGGCCAGTAGCAGCCACATCATTGGTCGCCTCATGACCGTCGGCGTGTTCCATTGCCGGGGAGCGCTTGCATTGGGGCGGCGACGCATAAACGGCATACCTAAGAGAGTAGAAGACCATTAACTACGGTTGGAAAGGCCACACCGCCGTGGTTGTATACCCACCATCAATGGCAATGACTTGGCCGGTGATATAGTCTGCGCCTGGTCCGCACAAAAATGCGGCCATGGGGGCGATGTCCGCCGGTGTGCCCAGGCGTGGATTCGCCTGCGATCCGGCCAGCCAGTTCCGCAAGTCGGGAGATTGCCACATCTGCCGGTTCAAATCCGTGAGAATGAATCCGGGAGCGATGCAGTTGACCTGAATATTGTGCCGGCCCCACTCCGCCGCAAGGCTGCGAGTTAGGCCCGCGAGCGCACTCTTCGTCATAGCGTAAACGGTCAAATAGGGCAACCCAAGCAGGGACATCAGGCTTCCGATGAACAAGACCTTGCCGCCCGTTCCTCGCTCGATCAGTCCGCGGCCGACCTTCTGCGTCACCATCGTGAGTCCGGTGAGATTCGTATGCAGCAAGTAATCGATTTCTTCCTTTGAATATTGCTCGAAAGGCTTGCGGATGTTTGTTCCGGCGACGTTCACAAGTATGTCGATATCCGGCAGTTCCGGAATCGACCCGGCGTCATTGACGTCAAGACGCATGGCTGTAGCGTGCTGGCCATCCTTTGTTAAAGCCGCTGCTTCCGCCTCCAACACTTCTAAGTTCCTGGAGGCCAGTATTGTGTGGGCGCCCGCCCCAGCTATTTCGCGCGCAATGGCGAGGCCGATTCCGCGGCTCGCTCCGACAATGAGCGCCGTCTTATTGGTCAGTTGCTGCATATTCAATTACTCGGCTCTGAAGATAGCATGCCGTTTCCCGCTTCTGATGCCGGGGCCAAGAGTGCGCGTTTGACGCACGGATCCTCATCCTCTATGGCTTACCATCTAAACCGAATGTCATATTAATCAGGAGATCATTTTGGGCACCGTCTTGAAAACACTACCGGCCTATTATTACACCGATTTGGAGCTTTTTCGCCGGGAGATCGACACTTTCTTTTTTGAAGATTGGATCTGTGCGGGGCGCGCGGACGTCATTCCAAAGCCGGGGAATTACTTCCTGCGGGAGATCGCCGGCGAAAGCCTGATCGTCGTGCGCAGCGACGCCGGTTCGGTAGAAGCTTTCTATAACGTCTGCCGTCATCGTGGCACCCGCTTATGTTCAAAGCCGGAGGGCAGCTTCGCGGGAAGGATCCAGTGTCCGTACCATGGCTGGACCTACGGACTCGACGGCCGACTCCTTGGCGCGCCCCACATGGATTCGTCCGTGTTTGACCACCAAGACTACCCGCTTCACAAGCTTCGCACCGGTCTTTGGGATGGCCACATCTTTCTTAATGCGCAGCCCCATCCTGGGCCGCTGTCGGCTCAGCTTGCTGATTTGCCCGCGCGATTTGCCGCTTGGGGCATGGCGGAACTGCGCCTGCAAAAGCGAATTGTTTACGACATCCACGCAAACTGGAAGCTCATCGTAGCAAACTACAACGAGTGCCTGCATTGTCCGGTGTTACACCCGGCTCTTAACCGGCTGACGGATTATTTAGGCTCAGATAATGAAACTCCACAGACGACCTACATGGGCGGCTCCATGGGCTTTCGCGGCGCGGCTGAAACGATGAGCATGGACGGTAAGCGCAGGCGTGACTACCTACCCGGTCTGAGCGAGACCGAGCGAAAGAAAGTCTGCTACTTTTCCGTCTATCCCAATATGCTGTTGAGCCTCCACCCAGACTACATGATGATTCATACTCTCTGGCCGCGGGCCGTGGACCGCACCGAAATTATCTGCGAATGGTATTTCCATCCTGACGAGCTGGCGAAACCGGACTTTGTCGGCGACGATGCCATTGAGTTCTGGGATATCACGAACCGCGAGGACTGGCACATCGTCGAGCTCTCACAAGCCGGTATGCAATCACGCGCCTATACGCCCGGTCCTTATTCCGCGCGTGAGGAACTGATTTACGCGTTTGATCGGATCGTCCTCCAACGCAACCCGCTTTCGAATCGGGATGAAGACCGGCAGCGACTTCGGGTCACGAACTGCGGCTAGGCGCTGTTCAAAACCTCAGCTCTCGGCTAGTTCCTCCAACCTTCTCGCCAGGAACCGCCGCGCCGGTTCTTGGCGTGCCAGGCGCAGAGCTTTTTCATAGGCCGCGCGAGCTTCGGCTGTCTTTCCCAACCGCCGACACAAATCCGCCCGCGCTGAGTGCGCCAGGTAATAGTCGTCCAAAAGTCCGCGCGCCAGGATGGCATCGACCAGCGTGAGGCCAGCCAACGCGCCGTCGCGCATGGCGACCGCCACGGCACGGTTCAGTTCCACGACGGGTGATGGGCTGTCTCGTAACAGCACATCGTAGAGTCCCACAATCTGGCTCCAGTCCGTCGCCGCGGCTGACGGCGCCTCGGCATGGACCGCCGCAATTGCCGCCTGCAACGAATAGGGGCCGACCCGGCGCGATGCGAGTGCACTTTCCACCAACGCAACACCTTCAGCAATAAGCGCGCGGTCCCAGAGAGAACGGTCCTGATCGCCCAATAGGACCAACTCGCCCTCGGGCGAGCTACGTGCGTTCCGCCGCGATTCCTGCAACAACATCAGTGCGAGAAGTCCGCGCGCTTCGGGTTGCGGTAATAGTTCGACCAGCAAGCGGCCGAGACGGATGGCTTCGCCAGAGAGATCGGCCCGCGCCAGCGACGCACCAGACGATGCCGAGTAGCCCTCGGTGAACACCAGATAGATCACTTGAAGCGCACTGTCCAGCCGTCGTGGAAGATCAGCCTCCGATGGCACTTCGTAAGGAATGCGCGCGTCCCGGATCTTGGCTTTGGCGCGCACGATGCGCTTGGCAATCGTCGGGGCAGCGGTGAGAAAAGCGCGCGATCTCTTCAGTGGTGAGGCCACACACTTCACGCTATGTGAGCGCTACCTGGGCATCCGCCGCCAAAGCAGGATGACAGCACCTGAAAATCAGCCGCAGTTGGTCGTCTTCGATGTTCTGTTCATCCCATCCCACAGGGTCGCCGTTTCCCAGCGCAAAGTGCTGCTCGAACTCGCCTAGCGCTGTCTCAAACTTGGCGTGACGACGCATCGCGCCAATGGCTTTGAACCGTCCTGCGGAGATGAGCCAGGAGGGTGGGTTAGCGGGCACACAACTCTGCGGCCACTGTTGCACCGCTGCGGCGAAGGCATCGTGCATAGCTTCTTCTGCCCGATCAAAGTCGCCCAACAGGCGGATCAGAGTAGCAAGGATGCGGCGCGAGTCAGAACGGTAGATAGCGTCCACAACCTCGCGTGCCCGCATCAGTACGAAGGTTACCAGGGCGCCGATTCGGGCGATTTTTCTATTATTGAAGGAGCTCTCCGGCCCTACCTTCCGTGTGGTAATTCTCATCTTAATTCCCTTCTTTCTTTGGATTGGCTATCAAGATCGTCACCGCGCACCGTCACAACGGCGCTCGTTACATAAAATAGTCGTTCAGGAGAACCCGAAATGGACATTCGATCTTTTAAATCGAGTGATCGCGGAATCGCCGCACCGAAAACGAGAAGATGAGCACACTTAAGAACCGGCCGAATACCTCACTCCTCGTCGTGGACGTGCAGAACGGCGTCGTTAAGGGCGCTTACAAGCGCAATGCGGTCGTCGTGAACGTAGGCATGCTTGTCGAGAAGGCGCGGCGGGAACGGGTCCCCGTCGTCTGGGTCCAGCACTCGGACGAGCAGCTTGCGAGGGGCAGCGACGACTGGCGGATCGTCCCCGAGGTGACTCCAGGAGGCACCGAGCCGCTCATCGAGAAGAACTACGGCGACTCCTTCGAGGACACCACCCTTGAGACTGTGCTGTCGGGCCTCGGTGTCGGGCGACTCGTCGTCGTCGGCGCGCAGACCGATGCGTGCATCCGCTCGACGCTCCACGGGGCGTTCGTCAGGGGATACGACGTGACCCTTGTCAGCGATGCCCACACGACGGACGACCGGACAGCGTGGGGAGCGCCGACGCCTCACCAAATCATCGCGCACACAAACCTGTATTGGCGCTACCAAACGGCGCCGGGGCGCACGGCCGGGATAGTCGAAACCAAAGACGTCGACTTCGGCGGGACGTCCTGAAGGCTATGCTGGTTCTTCCCGGCAGCACAGCGGCGTGCTCCGGGACGTCTTATCAGATCACGGAACCCAAAACCTTTTAGCCCGATCCGATCCAGCCCAAAATTTGCTCAATTTCACTAGACATAGGCACATCAGTTTCGGTCTAACGCTGGTTCGATTTCAAAATCTTCTTCCGCAGCCGGATCGATTTCGGCGTCACTTCCACGAACTCATCCTCTTGAATGAATTCGATGGCCTGCTCCAAATTCAAAAGCTTCGGCGGTATCAGCCGAATAGCCTCATCCGAAGTAGAAGCGCGCATATTAGTCAACTTCTTTTCTTTGACGATATTCACGTCAAGATCGCTATTGCGCGCATTCTCGCCAATGATCATGCCTTCGTACACTTCGGTCTGCGGCGAAATGAAAATGACGCCGCGCTCCTGCATGTTGAAAATCGCGTAGCTGGTGGCCATACCCGGCCGGTCGGAAACCAGCGATCCCGTGGGGCGCATCTCAATTTCCCCCTGCCACTCAATGTAGCCATTGAACAGATGGTTCATGATGGCCATCCCCTTGGTGTCGGTGAGCATTTCACTGCGCAAACCAATGAGCCCGCGCGAAGGCACCAGGAACTCCAAACGCACACGCCCTGAGCCGTGATTCACCATCTTCGACATCTTTCCCTTGCGCCTACCTAACTTCTCGATCACCACACCGATGAACTCCTCCGGGCAATCGATCACCAACAATTCGAGCGGCTCATGCAGCTTGCCGTCGATTGTCTTGGTCAGAATCTCCGGTTTGCCCACTTGCAATTCATAACCTTCACGCCGCATCATCTCAATCAGAATGGCGAGTTGCAGTTCACCGCGGCCCATCACTTTAAAGGCATCCGGGCCGCCCGCCTCTTCCACGCGAATGGAAACGTTGGTCAACAACTCTTTGTCGAGACGGTCGCGCAGATTGCGTGAAGTGACATACTGGCCTTCCCGGCCTGCAAAAGGCGAATTGTTGATCGTCATGGTCATGGCGATCGTGGGCTCATCTATCTGAATCTGCGGCAGCGGCATGGGTGTTTCGGCGCTGGTGATCGTCTCTCCAATGGTGATGCCCTCCACGCCGGCGATGGCCAGAACGTCGCCGGTTTTACCCACCGTTTCGTCCACCCTCTTCAAGCCTTCAAAAGAATATAGTTTGGTGATGCGGGTTTTGTGGAGACTGCCGTCCAGTTTCACAATGGCCACATCGTCGCCAAGCCGCAACGTGCCATTGAATACGCGGCCAATCGCCAAGCGACCAAGATAGTCGCTGTAATCCAAATTGGCAACCAGCAATTGCAGCACAGCATTGGGATCGCCCGTGGGCGCGGGGATTTTATTGACGATGGTTTCGAACAATACTTCCAAAGTGTCTCCCGGACCATCGGGATCGAGCTTTGCGATACCTGCCTTGGCATTGGTATAGACCACCGGGAAATCCAGTTGATCTTCCGTCGCATCCAAATCAATGAACAAATCGTAAACTTCATTCAGCACTTCTTGAATGCGGGCGTCGGGCCGGTCGATTTTGTTGATAACCAGCACCGGCGGCAGCTTTGCTTCGAGCGCCTTCATCAGCACATAGCGCGTCTGCGGCAGCGGACCTTCGCTGGCATCCACCAGCAGCATTACGCCATCCACAATCTTGAGCGCCCGCTCCACTTCGCCGCCAAAATCGCTGTGGCCGGGCGTATCCACAATGTTGATTTTGGTGCCGTGATAACGCACGCCGGTGGTTTTTGCCAGAATCGTGATGCCGCGTTCACGTTCCAGATCGTTCGAATCCATGACGCGATCCGTCATTGCTTCGTTTGCCCGGAAAATACCGCTTTGCCTCAAAAGCGCGTCTACCAGCGTGGTTTTTCCGTGATCAACGTGCGCAATAATAGCGATGTTGCGCGTGTTGAGTGAGTCGTTGTCTGCTGCCATTCGTAAGCTTCATGGTCTCATGAGCGCGCATCGCCACGCTTTAAAGCCGCTGCTTGTGCGAACCTGTAAACACCATGGCGTCAGACGAACCGTTGCCCGTAGTTGTGATTGTAGGACGCCCCAACGTCGGTAAATCAACGCTTTTCAACGCGATTGTTGGCGAACGCCGCTCGATAGTGGGTGACGAGCCGGGCATTACCCGCGACCGGATTTATGGCGAGGCCGAATACCGGCGCAAGCGTTTCGGGTTGATCGATACTGGCGGCATCATCCCTAATGACGACGCGCTGATTCCGACCGAAATCCTGAAACAAGCTCGGGTCGCGCTCGACATGGCAGCTCACATCTTGTTTGTGATCGATGGCCGGACGGAGATCACCTCTGCCGATCGCGACTTGGCTAAGCTCCTCCGAACACTCGGTAAGCCCCTCACACTTGTGGTTAACAAGATAGACCATCAAGTGCGCGAAAACCTCGTTCACGAGTTCTATTCGTTGGGTTTGGGAGATCCTGCGCCTGTTTCCGCGGAGCACAAACTCGGAATTGGCGATCTGCTGTCCGAGGTGACTGCGCCCTTCCCTGATTGGCAGCCCGAGACGGAGGAGCCCGATGCGGAAGAAAATCTACGGCGTATCAAAGTAGCTATTATTGGCCGGCCCAATGTGGGCAAATCGACTCTGCTGAACGCGCTGGTGGGTTCCGAGCGTGCCATTGTTTCTCCGGTGGCGGGCACCACGCGCGATGCGGTGGATGAAACTGTGCAAGAAGGAAACACTACTTACCGCTTTGTGGACACCGCCGGCATCCGTCGCAAAGGCAGGACCACAGAGCTGACGGAAAAGATGAGCGTTGTGATGGCGCGGCGGAACATTCGCATGGCCAACGTTGTACTGCTGGTGGTGGATGCGACGGAAGGGGTGCTGGGCGCCGATGCGACGATCGCCGGTTACGCGCATGAAGAAGGCCGCGCGGTCATCATTGTTGTTAATAAATGGGACGCGGTGGACGACGAGAAGGGGAAACGGACTTTCAAAGAGAATCTGCGCGATGAGCTGAAGTTCCTCGAATACGCGCCCGTTATTTTTGCGTCGGCAAAGAAGGGTGAGGGTATCCGGCGCATTTATTCGACAATTCGAAGCTGTTTTGACAATGCCTCCAAGCGAGTCACAACGGGCGAGCTGAATCGGTTTATGGAGACGGTGGAGTTTGATGGAGACATCAAGGTGTTTTACATGACGCAAGCTTCCGTGCGGCCACCGACGTTTATCGTCTTTACCGATAAAGCCAACGATCTGCACTTTTCGACGGAACGGTTCCTAGTGAACCGCTTACGCGAACGGTTTGGCTTTCAAGGAACGCCGGTGGTGATTAAGACAAAACGACGTTAGCCCAACCGCCTCACGAGCCGATTCAGGCGAGAATGGCGAAACGCATTCTATGAATAACGCTGGCAAGTCGAAGTCTCGCCTAGCTTGCGTGAACCAACTCTTCCACCGCTGCTCGGAGCCAAATACTGACCGCCTTGGCACCGGGATCGGGATGACCGAGTACACGATCTCCGAGATAACTGGACCGACCCAGGCGCGGTCTCATTTGTGCAGTTGCTTCCACGCCCCGTTCCGCAGCCTCTACTGCGGCGATGAGAGTTTCGCTCGATGCCTTTCCGTTTGGAATGTTCTTCAGAGCTTTTACAAACGGATCAAGCGCGTCCAGCATGGTTCGATCGCCCGGCTGCGCACCGCCTAATTCGCTAATAGCCCGGCAGCCTTGCTCAACGGTACTGGCCCACTGTTCCACGCCAATGGGACCCGCCGTCTCGAGAACACTGCCGCAACGCAGAAAAAGCACACCATACAGAGGGCCTGACGACCCGCCTAACTCACGCCGTAACGTATGGCCGAGTGCTTTTAGAGTGGCAGGAAGATCGTCCAAAGGATAGGAGCCGATCTCGCCCTCAATTGCCTTTGCCCCGCGCTCCATGCTGGCTGCCCAGGTCGCCGTCTCCCGTGATGCGGTCCAGTTCGGTGAGTTCTCGTTCGGCCATGATGAGTGAACGGCATGCGGCCTCAATCGCGCGCTGCGTTTTCCCGACCGTCTCCGATGGCGCGCTACGGCCGGCCGGCGAACTCATGGATGCGCTCAGCGTTGTTGCGACCCTGGTACCCGGTGGTTGCTTCAGGAGGTTGGGCCAGGCGGGAGCGGTCGTATTCGTGTCCAGCCAGCGCAGCCATTCATCATTCACACCCAAAACCGAGAGGGAAATCCCAGCCATATCGAGCGAGGAGAGGAATGTGCCGGCATAGAGGCGCTCGACCACAAATCCCTCCCTCTGTAGGAGAGATAAAGCGTCGCGAGCTATGATCGCCAGTTCCATCTCCGTGGTCGCTCCTAGATTGTTCACCAGCAAAGCCACGCGCTTCTCGTCTCCGAAGTTCCCATACTTGAAAATCTCGGTCAGCAAGGTCTCTGTAAGATGCGTCGAAGGCTGCAGTTCGGCGCGCTCAAAGCCGGGCTCTCCGTGAATGCCGAGGCCTAACTCCATCTCACGCTCGCCGAGCTCGAAGCTAGGCTTGCCCACCGCCGGCGACGTTCCCGCCGAAAAGGAAACACCCATAGTGGCGAGCGATGCAACCGCCGCTTTGCCGATCACCGCCAATTCGCCTAAACTCTTGCCTTCAGCAGCGGCAGCGCCTGCCAGCTTGTGAATGAAAACCGTGCCGGCCAAACCGCGCGCACCGGTCGCCTGTTGTGCTCCTCGCAGCGCAACGTCGTCATTCACCATGACCATTTCGACCGGAATGCCTTCCGCCCGCGCGATTTCGGCGGCCAGTCCGAAATTCAGCCGGTCGCCCGTATAGTTTTTGACCACCAGCAGCGCACCGGGCTTCCCGGCGACGGCCTGAATGGCGGCCAAGACCGAATCGCTGCTAGGCGAAGTGAAGACTTCTCCAGCCACCGCGGCGCTCAGCATCCCCGCGCCGATGTAGCCCGCATGCGCCGGCTCGTGGCCGCTCCCGCCTCCCGAGATGACCGCTACTTGCCGATCGCGCGCTTCGTCCGCATCTGCCCGCACGATAACTTTGTGTCCACTGAGACGCGCCAATCCCGGGTGAAGGATGACCAACCCTTCGAGCATCTCTTCGACCACATCTTCCGCACGGTTAATAAACTTCTTCATAAGTCGAAGCCGCTAACCCATAGCTATTTCGGCTTGAGCGTTTTGACGTAAGCGTGACTAATTTGCAGATACTTCTTCAATTCTTTTTTGTTTTTCAACAGTGCCTCGGGGACCATCGCCCAGTCCTTCTTGACGACGCCATACGACACAAACAGAGTGGTTTTGTGTTTTGTGAGGAAGGCCTCCAGTTCGTCCGTTGGCAGCCGGATGCCCTTCGTCCCGCTTTGGTCTAAATAAGTGAACATGTGACCGTTCACGGAGGTGTAGGGATGAACCGCGCCCTTCCGTTCAATCTCCGGAAGAGTAGCCATGAGCTTCTCGTACAGCTCCAATTTGTCGGCCGGGATTTGGCTGTTCTTCTTAGTGGCCTTGGGCATAATTAGGTCATCCGAGCGACGGGATCTCACGGACATTACCGGACGTCAGATTCGGCAGCCATAACTGACCTTTGCCGCCGATAAAGTATACATTCGCCAGCTTGGGGTCTTTGAATTCCGGCTGGCCACGCGTAACGCCGGCGAAGCCCCAGGCCGCAGTCGTCAACTCCACTATCTGCAAATTCTCCATTTTGTTGTTGAATTTCTCACCGACGGCCGCGCGAACCTTCTGATAGTCGCGATGCGAAACTCCCAGTCGTCCAGCGGCGGTTTCCGAATTGCGAAATCCCTCCGCCACTTTTCCGTTCGGTAACGTCCTCCGTTCTACGAAGCACCACCACGGCGTAATGCCCACTCGACCCGACAGAGGATAGTCCGTCCATTTGTAGAGCCTTGTGCCAGTCGATAGCAGGATCTTCGCGGGCACGCCCAGGAACGCTGTTTTCACCTCGCTTGAAACGCTGGAGAATTCCAGCTTTTCGTTCAACACCATGGAGACCTCCGCCTTGGATAGTCTATACCGGTAGTTTTCAGTGCCCTTTCGCGATAATCAGCGTAATGTCGTCGTGTTGTTCCGCAGCGCTAAACTCACGAACCTCCGCGATGACTGAGTGGATCAAACTCTGCAAAGGCTCCCGCCGATGCCGCCGCAACGCGTCAACCAGGCGATCCTCTCCGAATTCTTCCCCGGCGTCGTTAAACGACTCAGTCACTCCATCTGTATAAAGGACAAGCATGTCTCCGCTAGCGATTTCGCTTTCCTCTACGCCGCAATCCCACTGTTTGAATAGCCCCAGCACCGTGGCTGTGGAAGACAGTAGTTTGCAAGTGCCGTCACTCCGCAGTAGGAGAGCCGGCAAGTGCCCGCAGTTTACGTAACGCAAGCGGCGCGACTGATCGTCGTACTCCGCAAAGTAGAGCGTCGCGTAAGCGCTATCGGCGGTGTTCTCGCAGAAAAGCCGGTTCACCGACCGCAATAGCTGTTGCGGGTCACCCAGAGCGAGGGCGCTCTGCCCGCGCAGGTTAGCCTGCAGATGCGCCATCAGGAGCGCTGCGGCAATTCCCTTGCCGGAAATATCGCCGATCACCAGTCCGAGCCGCCCTCTACCGAGATCCAGGAAATCGTAATAATCGCCGCCCACCTGCCGAGCCTGCACGCAGACCCCGGCGTACTCCAACGTTGTGAGCGGCGGCAAAATTTGCGGGAACAGCCGGGCCTGAACCTGTTTGGCAATGGCCAGCTCTTGCGTCAGCCGGCGTTCCGCTTCCAGTTTTTCAGCGGCCGCACGGCGCTGCGCTTCTATGGCCTCGCTCATGATATCGTGACTCACCAACACGAACGAATTCCCGTCCAGATCTTCGAACCTGGTAAACGTGACGCCCCAGGACTCCGTCTGAGGAGCATGCGCAAACCGGACTCCGCGTTTGCTCCATTCGTCGAATTGAGCCGCCACATCGTCAGCGACAAAAACCACCTGTTGCTGTCGCCCGATCAAACTGTAATCTTCGGAACCAGGCTGCCGGCCGAGAAGCGTAAGCACGGCGGAACCGTCCGCCGGCGCAACCGCCACCCATCTCTCTCCGGAAGGAGAACGGGCATCGTAGGCGATGGTAAATCCCAGGCAATCCACATAAAACCGTAAGCTCAGTTCAACGTCGCGAACATACACGTTCACACCGTGAATTCGCAGATACGGATCGCGCCGCTCGCTGGCATCGCTCATGGGCGTAATTATAAGCGCAACGCTTCAGCTTTTTTCCTTGCGCGAAACGCCCTAAATCAGATAGACTTACCTGCATATGAGCTCCAGGACTTCAAAGATCCGGGTATTTGCGCGTTGCGCCGCCTTACTCATGCCGCTGACGGTCGCCATTCCCCTGATCGCGCAGGACGATGTGACGACGCAAAATGGTTCCACTGCCTATGCCGGTGGATTCATCACCGGTCCCGCCTCAAACCCGCTCAGTTTCCTCAACGGCCCGGCCTATCGCACATTTGGGCAGACAACGCCTTATGATTTCCCGGACTTCCGCCCGGCGAGCCTGTTGGATCAACAACTGCCGAATTGGATCTGGTTCGGCTGGGAAGAGCGCTTCCGCTACGAGGGCTATCATGACGGCAGCTTCAAATCGCATAACAACGATTCCTATATCCTCCTCCGCTCCCGTTTGCAGTTGAATCTTAAGGCGACAGAGTGGTTCAAACTAGTGGCACAGGTGCAAGATGCGCGCCCCTTCATGCAGAAGCCGCCATGGGGTCCGCCGAACTTGAACGCTTGGGATCTGAAACTCGCTTACGCCGAACTCGGCGATCCGGAAAAGCAATGGATCAGCCTGCGCGTCGGTCGCCAGTTGATCAATTACAATAGCACCATTATTGCCAACTCGGAATGGCGCAACCAGGCGCGCTCCTATGACGCCGTCGTGGCGAATCTGCACTATGATCGCTACCGTCTGGGTCTCTTCGCCGCTTCCGTGGTTGTTCCTTCGGCGGAAGGCATCAGCCATCATCAGGAAGGCAATAACATCAACGGAGCCTATGGCAGCATCGACCACATTGTTCCCAACTCCGTCCTGGAACCCTTCGCCTTATGGCGCTTGCAGCCGAGCGTGGCGATTGAAACTACGGGCAAAGTCAAAACCGGCAAACAAGACGAATGGGCTTATGGGTTCCGCTTCAAAGGCGTAATGCTGAAGAATCTCGACTACTCCGCCGAATGGATCGGCGAGCGTGGCAACGACGGCCCTAACGACATCGATGCCTGGGCAACCATCGATGGCCTGGGGTACAGATTCGACAAGCTGTGGTGGAAGCCGCGAGTCTTCTGGCAATACGACTACGCGTCCGGTGATAAGAATCCGACCGACGGCGTGCATGGCACGTTTGACACTATGTATCCGACGGCGCACGACCGTTTCGGCATCAGCGATCAGTTCGGTTGGCAGAATATCGTCTCCCAACGAGCCGGTCTGACCATCGAGCCGCGCCACCGCTGGACTGTGACCGGGCAGTATTTGGACCTTTGGCTCGCCAGAGGCCGTGACGCGCTTTACAACACATCCGGCGGCGCCATCGTCCGCGATTCAACCGGCAAGTCCGGAACGCACATCGGTCAGGAATATGACGCCTACACTTGGTACGAACTCAATCGCCATGTCAACGTGGGCGTGGGGGTCGGGCATTTGCAAGGCGCGGAGTTCCTGCAGCGCACCACGAAGGCCCCGAACTACAACTACCCCTATTTCGCGATTAACTTTAAGGATGACGGGAAATCGCGATAGCTCGATCGGGGCTGCGCACACGTGTACGGTAAAAGCTTTTCCGCCTTAATTCTTGGCGTCAGGAAAAAGTCAGAGGAAATGAACGGTTTCGGCTATCCACTTGACTCAGGTCGATGCAACTGCCTCAGGGCTCTACATTTCCGACTCTGAGCCGGAAGCGTAAGCGCCCTAAGTCGGGTGTTGAAGGGGAGTGCTGTGGGCAGTTGAGCGGATAGCCACTTAACGAGTCTAGCCGCGTGTCCACCAGCAACACTTGTAAACGCTGCCCCTCCAGCACTTCGTGCGGCGCAATCCAATACACCCCGGTGCTTTCCATTGCTACCGACTCGACTCGGCGCTCCTTGAGCCACGCGGCTAACCGCAGCAGTTCCGCCGTGGTTCCCCAAAACGGGCTATCTCCCGGCCCGCTCCCTCCAGCGCCGGAGCACAGACCCAGTGCTCCTCGCTGCCTAAATCCATTCCCGCCACATTCGTTCGCAATGTGGGTAATCCTGCCACCGTCTGCGAATTCAGGCGCGTCTGAGCCGTGACCTTATCATAGGCCTGCGCATGGACCTGCGGCCCACCCATGATGATGAAAGAAAAAGGTGGGACACTCCGGGCTTCCCACCGCACTTCCGCCGAAACGGATTCAGCAGGCGTGTCCCCCTTTTCTTATCCTCACTTAAGGAGATAGTTTTTGAAAAACGCAAACTTCGCGGGGCTGCCCGCGACTGGGATGGTCTCCATCTTGTCGCCCACCTCCATGATTTGCGGTTCATCGCCGATGGCTGGCCAGTGAGGAAGACCTTTTCCATTCGGATCTCCGGTGGCGGCAAAATTCGCCCAGTAGGAGGACATCTCGCCGGCGATGTTCCGGTCTGCCTGGGTGAACGGCGGTCGGACATGTACAGAGTGTTCATCACGTATGGAACTTCTGAAGTGTGGAACGCCCCGAAGCGTGCCGCGTCGGGCCCGGGCATGGCGTGGTCCCATAAATACTCGTACACTTTGGTTTTCGCCGTCTTGGCTCGCAACTTGGCCCAGAGATACATGGAGACCAGCGCTTGATCGCGGGTACTCTGGCTTTGTGCCATCTTCGCCTCCTCATCCGTCTGGGCGGGATAAAGCTTCAAAAATTCCTCGGCTGCTTCCCCATAGCGCTGCCGGGCCTGCTTGGCAAATGACTCCGCCGTCACCGGCCCCTGGGGAGGGCCAAAGCCTCCGAGTTCGTCCTTGTTTGCGCCGGTCAATGTCACCACATCGTTCTGTTTTCCCTGGGCGATGACTTCCACAAACGGAGCCGGCAAAAAATAGCCGTGCGGAATGGGTGCGAAAAACAGCCTGGGCAGGCCGCCGCCCGGCGTGTCACTGGGCAGAGGCTCCATGAGTTTTTCCCAACTCATGGCACGCAGCTCCGCCAGCGATTTTACGCCTCTCGCTTTTGCGAACTCCTGCCCTTGCGCTTCCGCTTCCGCCATCGTCTGGGGGCCTAGCTTCATGCCGCCGATACTGGAACCACCGCTCTCGACAATCGCGCGCTGGAACAGCCCTTTTGCCAGCGGGGAGGCCGTCAAGTCATGCACCGAAATCCCGCCGGCCAACTGTCCTGCGATGGTCACCCGGTTTGGATCGCCGCCGAAAGCCGCGATGTTGTCATGCACCCACTGCAGCGCCGCCACCTGATCCAGCATCCCGTGGTTCCCCGAAACATGGTGCGCTGACTCGACCGCCAAAGCGGGGTGAACGAGGAACCCCAACACGCCCACGCGGTAGTTGAACGTCACGACCACCAGACCCTTCTTCGCCAGCCCCTCGCCATCATAGACGGGCACCTGCGCCGATCCCTCAGAGAAGCCGCCGCCGTAAATATAGACGAAGACCGGCCGTTTCTCGCCGGCGGACGCGGCCGAGGTCCACACGTTGAGGTACAGGCAGTCTTCGCTGATCTCGCCATGGGTCATGAATTCGTAGGTCCAAGGCTTGCGTTCGCTCACCATGCGCTGAATGCAACCGGCTGAGAATTTGTCCGCCCGCCGCACTCCTTGCCAAGCTAGAACCGGCTGCGGCTCGCGCCAGCGCCAGTCACCCACCGGAGGCGCGGCGAAGGGGATGCCTTGGAAGGTCAGAACCGACGCATCCTTCCCCGGAACGCCAGAGAGGAGTCCGCCGGCGACCTGGACAGGTTGCTGGATAGCCGCGGCGAGAGGACCTACCATCAGGACCGCGAGGATAACAATATTAATGAAGTTGCGCATGATAGCCGCCTTTGGAAGTTGCGTCGCGAAGCATCGCCGACGAGTGAGCATATCACGCCCCATTGGAGCGCGGAGCGCCCGTTTCCCCAGGCTAGCGCTCGGCAGCTGCGGCGCCTTATCAGGCCGCAGAGAGCGCACTGATCGTAACGTAATATCCGTCCGGATCTCGGAGCGAGAACTCCTTGGTTTGAGTGTTCGGATTCACGTGTGGCTCCTCTTCTAGCCGAGTGACGAGAGAGCGTGCCCTTTGAAGCGCCAGGTCGAAATCATCGACACGGAAGAACAACAGGAGGCCGTTGCCGGGTGCTCCGTGATCCGGGCTCATCAGTGAGGGATGCTCGTGTGCGCCCCACTCGTGGAGGCAGAGCAAGACAGTTCCATCTGAATCGAGGATTTGCCCAAAGTCATCATGGGCAGGAAGGGCAGCCGGCTGACCGAACAGCGCCTGGTACCATTTGAAGCTGACCGGCACGTCGCCTACCCCTATGATCGTCCACGTGCGCTTCATCGGGTGTCCCTTTCCGCGGACTAATTTTTGTTTAGACCGACCTGGAAACCTAGGTGCTTACACTCGGTTCTAGCATATGCGATTCTCGCGCCCCGCTATCGCGGAGGTTCCCGCAAAGGCAAAAGGAAGGCCGCTTGAACGAATGATCGACGGGTCTTGGCGCGGGCACATGGCAAAATGTAGAAAATCGAGACGCCGATTTCCAATCGGCGCGCAGGATGCCATCCTGCCCCACCACGGCAAAGCTAGCCAATCGCTCCCGCCCGCATCAATTGTTCCGCCTGCTTCAGCGCTTCCGTCGTAATATTCTCGCCCGAGAGCATCCGTCCAATCTCCCGCGCGCGCTCCGCTGGACCAAGCTCTTCAATTTCGGTGGACACGCGCCCCTTCTTTTCGCGTTTCGCCACCGAAAAATGATGATCGGCAAATCCCGCAATCTGCGCTAAATGCGTCACGCAGATCACCTGGTTCGCCTTCGACAAAATCTTCAAGCGTTTTCCAACCGCGGCCGCCGCCGCGCCGCCCACGCCCGCGTCCACTTCATCAAACACGAGCGTCGAAATACCGTGCCGCTGACCCGAATCGCCCGCGGCCGTTTTTAGCGCCAGCGCGATGCGCGAAAGCTCCCCGCCCGAAGCAATCTTCTCGATCGCTTTCAACTCTTCCCCTTTATTGGGTGAGACCAAGAACGCGATCTCATCCACGCCGGCCGCCGTCCATTGGCTCTTCGTCACCGCGATCTGGAACTGCGTTCCACCCATCATCAAGCTTTTCAGTTCAACTTCTACCTGCCGGCTGAGCGCGGCGGCGGCCGCCGTACGCTTCGCGCTTAAATCGTTCGCGAGTTTTTCAAATTGCTGGGCCGCAGCCGCACGCTGTTTTTCGAGTTCGGCTCGATGCGCGCTCGAATGTTCCACTTCATCCATGCGCCTCGCCGCGTCCGCGTGAAACGCGAGCACTTCTTCCAAGGTCCGGCCATACTTGCGCTTCAACTTGTCGAGCGCTTCCAGCCGGCTCTCCACTTTATCCAAGCGCGCCGGATCGCCTTCCAACTTCCCTAGATAGTCGCGCAAACCGTAAGCGGCTTCGTTCACCTGTAGGGCTGCCGACTTCATGCTGGCCGCGGTTTCCGCCAGACTCTCGTCAATCCGCAGCAACTCGTCCAGCCGCTTGATGGCGGTGCGCAATTGCGTCGTCGCGCTCTCGGGCGATTCGTAAAGCGCCGCGAAAGCCGCCGCCGCGTTCTCCTGCAACTTCGTTACGTTCTGCAGAATTTTTCGCTCGCCTTCGAGTTCCGCATCCTCACCCACGCGCGGTTGCGCGGCTTCGATCTCTTTGCGCTGAAAACTCCATAGGTCCAGCAGCCGCAATTTCTCCTGCTCATTCTGGTTCAACTCTTCGAGCTTCGTTCCCAGATTTCGCCAGAGCGCAAACGCCTCAGCCACCTTGCCGCGTAGTCCTTCCGCCTTGGCGTATTCATCCAGCAATTGGCGCTGCGCCACTGCCGTGAACAAGAGTTGCTGTTCATTCTGCCCGTGGATATCGCCCAACAAGGGCGCGAGCAGTTTCAAGAATGCTGTGGTGACCGGTTTATTCGCGACAAAGGCGCGCGATTTCCCATTCGCCGCTACTTCGCGTTCGACAATCAGTTCTTCTTCGCCGTCCAACTCCACGCCGCTTTCGCTTAACAGGTTGGTGGCGTCCGCTTTGCCCTGCAGCGAAAAAATGCCAGACACCCGGGCTCTGGCCTGCCCGCTGCGCACCATTTCCGCCGATGCGCGCGCCCCCAGCAGCAAGCCCAGCGAATCCACCACGATGGATTTGCCGCTACCTGTTTCGCCGGTGAGAATGTTTAAACCTTCGTGAAAACGGATGCGCGCCTGCTCCACCACCGCATAGTTTTCAACGATTAGCTCCAGCAGCATGTTTGACCGAATTATGCCAGATGCCAGTTCGGCGTGGAGGTGTACGCCTCAGCTTAGATCGTGGAAGAAAGCGGTCAACTCCCCTGCGACGGCCGCTGCTTCCTCAACCGGGGCGAAGTGTCCGCCACGCGGAAAGACTCTCCAGCGCTGGATTTTATACAAGCGCTCCAGATAGGAGCGCGGCGGCTCGCCCTCGGGAACTGTCTGGTGAGAGAAGACACCAAACGACGTGGGCGTGCCCACGTACGAGGGATTGACCGAATGCCACCGATTCTCCCAATAGTCGCGCATCGACGAGGTGATGGTCTGCGTGATCCAGTAAAGAGTGAGCGTGGCTCAGAGGAAGTCGTCGGGCGGCTTGATATCACTCCAGGAGTACCACTTCTCACCCACGTATGCGCAAGCTCGCCCGGAGATCGTCGAGCGCCTCATCCGCGAAGTGAATCCGAAACGGTTCCACTTCGAACCCCTCTCTTGGCCATGGACAACGGCCAGCCGAGCACGCGAGCCAAGGTGGCAGAAGGACGCGCGATCTGTGACATGGGCGGTCGGATCCCGAGACTCAAATGTCGGATGGCCGAAAAGCCAATTTACTTTTTATCGGCTTGCGGGAAGTAGGCTGTCTGCGAAGAGACCCGCTGCCATTGACCGTCTTTTCGCACCCAAACATTGGTTACCATGATCTTGCGATCTGCCGCCCCGACGTGCAGCATTCGCGCGCCGGTTACTACCGCGGTGTCACCGAAGATGCGAATCCGCTGTTCTCCGTCGAAATAATACTTTGCTAATCGACCGGCGCTCAGGTCGTCGAGAAGCTCCTTCTTACCACTGACTGCTCCGGTCGGTCTGACCCAAATGAAATCGTCGGCGGTTAGGCGGTCTAAAGCGCTGGCGTCGTCCGCGGCGCGCGCGGCAGCCACGGCTTTTTCTGCGTTGGATACCTCGTCGCGCGAGTCGGCCGCGAGGGACAATCCAGCGGAAAAAATACGAGTAGAGCGATTCGTGCGGTCATCATACCTCACAGCAGTTTAGTACAAGTTGTTGCTCGAACTCAACCGCTCAGGGGGTAAAAGGGGTCAGACGCAATTATCGCCCTGAACTTTTCTTCCCCCGGCCCCAATGGGGAGGGTGGGTGGGCTTTTGTCCTCCTGATCTGCCCGACTGCTCCCGGAGCGGAAAATCGCGATCGCTCCCTGTTCGAAACTCGCCCAATTGAAGGCCAACGATGGGTGCCGATTCGTAAGCGCTCGCCCTTTGCCCTACTTGACCCAAACGTGAAGTTTACTTTTGCGACATCATCGGGCCCCAGGCATTTCGCAATCTGCTGAGAAGGCGCTGTTAATGTACTCGACTCGCAAGCCACCGCCGGAGCAAAGGTTGCGTTTCGCCAGATCTCCGCCCGGCAAGCAGACTTTCGATGCTGATGTCCTCGTGAGGAGGTTCATGGTTATCGGCCGAATAAAAGAACAGCCGGTACGGCCCAGAACGAAGACTGTCGGCAACGCATCCGGTGTACTGTGAATTCCGTTTACCTTGTCCAAAATGCAGCATCGCCCAAGAGCCGAGCTTCTCGATCAGCCCGCGAATGAGGCTCTCGGCCAGTTCGCGTTTCTCCGGGCCCAGCGCTGCTGCGTTCCACTGCGGACTATCGGGATGGTCTCTCCCGACGAATGTAGGTTCGCCTCCCATGGTGAGCCGTGCATCGGCCGCCAGTAAGCCTGCGTCGATCCAGAACGTCTATCTTGAAAGCTTCACGCCGACGGTGCGTCTACAAGACGCGACAAGCCCGCAGTGGCGCATTGCGCCTGGTAGCCGATAGGTATTGTCTACCAGACGCCAGGAATGAGACGCTTCGTCCTTGCCGAGTACGCCGCGTATTCGTCGCCAAACTCCTCAACCATCATCCTCTCCTCCGCGCGGACGCGAAGCGCGCAGAGGATCGCGAATGCGATCAAGTTCGACGGACCTGCCACCCAATTCGGGATGACGAGCGCCTGGCCGATGGAATACAGCGCTAGCGCCAAGTACATCGGGTGGCGGATACGGCGATAAACGCCCTGCGTGATGAGTCGATGCTGCTCACGTACCTCCAGGGTGATCGACCAATTTGTACCCAGGTCAGCGTGCGACCTGTAGAAGAGCCAGAGGCCGATCACCAAGCACATCACGCCGGCGACGAGCGGGCCGGTGCCTAGCGTGTACTCAGCGAACGAAAACGCTGGCGACGCGACCCAGATCAGAGGGACGAAGAATCCGACCCAGGCGAGAACCAAGAGGCCGGTCTCTAGCAGAGTTTTATAGCTTGTGGCGACCTTGACAATTCGACTCCGGTGCCCGTGCGGCGCTCGAATAGCGATCATCGCCACCGTACCTGTGAGCACCAGCGCCTTCGCAATCCACGGATTCATGGCCAAGCACCGCCCCTTTCACACCGTACCGCGACTGTCGTCAAAGTGCTTCTGTCCGAATAACTCGCTGTAATGCCGGATTCGCAGAACCTCCACCACGCGGTCCTATAGCCTTGGGAGTGGCCGGCATGTGAGTGATGCAGTTCAGTTTATCCGATCAGGAAACAGTTTGCGCCTGAGTTACCGGCTATCCGGAAGTAAATCACGAAGGTATGAAAAGTCGGGTTTTCCGGTAACTTGCCTCAGCGAGCCGCAAAAGGACCCTTAACCGGCCAATCTCTGCCCGAAACCGCTAGGGGCGATCCAGCTTTCGGGCTTCGGAAGCGATCTTGGTTAGGCGGTTGGCGAGCCGATCCAGCAGGCGACGATGCGGGCCGGCGGGGAGAGTGCGGCGGAACATTTCCAATACG
>Ga0302324_100008344_pt1 | contig 21885 bp, 17 predicted proteins | sample Palsa_T0_1_FD_201949 | JGI IMG/M metagenome (GOLD analysis project Ga0302324, IMG submission 201949) | Peat permafrost microbial communities from Stordalen Mire near Abisko, Sweden - Palsa_T0_1 | ecosystem: Environmental > Terrestrial > Soil > Palsa > Peat permafrost | place: Sweden: Abisko...
ACCAGGACGCGCAGAGCAGCCAGCCTCCGCTGATCAATTCGGCGATCGTCTCACCCGCATACTTTCACCTGCTCGGCATGACGCTGATCCGTGGCCGCCTCTTCCTCGACCAGGATCTTGAAGACACGCCCTCCATCGCGGTCATCAATCAGGCCGCTGCTCACACCTACTGGCCCAATCAGGATCCTGTCGGCAAGCGCGTCATGGTCCGGTCGAGGGTCGCCAAGCCAGGCTGGACCACCATCGTCGGCGTCCTGGCGGACGCGCGCACGGAATCGCTCGCAGACGCCGGCGTTCCGCAGATCTATTTCGACATCTACCAACGCCCTGCCAAGTTTCTTGCGCTCTATGTGCGTGGACAGGTCGATCCCGCCGCCATCGCCGCGCAGGTGCGCACTCAGGTCCAGGCCGTCGATCCGGAGCTTCCCGTCTTCCACGCGCAGACCCTGGACGATGTTCTCTCCTCGTCACTTTCCGTGCGGCGGTTCTCCCTGGAAATGGTGGCGCTGTTTGCTGGCACAGCCCTGCTGCTTGCGGGCCTGGGAATCTATGGCACCATCTCCTTTTTGGTCAATGAGCAATCGCGCGAGATCGCCATTCGCCTCGCGCTGGGTGCGCAAAGGAGCAATATTCTCAGGATGGTTTTGCGCCAGGGCCTCACTCTGGCCGCGGCCGGGGCCGGCGCAGGCCTGGTTGGCGCGTTTATTGTTTCTCATCTCATGGCCGGGCTGCTGTACGGTGTCTCGCCCTACGATGTCTCCACCTTCGCCGGAGTCACCGCCGTGCTTACCGCCGTCGCCATCGCCGCCAGTTACATCCCGGCGCTGCGCGCCATGCGCCTCGATCCGATCACGACACTCCACTCGGAATAAGTTCTCCGCGCTGCTCCAGAGTTGCTCTCAAGGCGTGCGTGCTCCCACGCACGCCTCGAGATGTTGGTTAGCGCTTCTCGTTCCCCTGGTTCGCGACCACCAGGTTATTCGTCACCTTGAACACGCCCGGCACCTGGTTGGCCTGTATCCCGGCAACATTCTTGTCCATCGCGCTGTCGACCACGCCGTTCAACGTCACGTTGCCGTTGATCACCGTAATGCGAATCGGCTTGACCGGATCGATGGCGTATTTATTCAGCGACGGGTAGCCGTAGACACGCCGATACACGGCGATGCGCGTCTGGTCATCCATCTGTGACGTCGGGTCCACCGAGATCTCGTCGATCACGTCCTTCACGCCCGGCATATTCTGCGTCACCGACAGCGCACTCTGCTTGGCCCACGGCACCGCCGTGTTGCCACCCAGCGTGACCACGCCGTTCGACACACCCAGCGTGATGTTGTTGAACGCCTGGTCAGGCCAGCCGACGCGGTCATACGCCAGCTTCTTGCCCAGCTGTTGGTACAGCTGCGCATCCGGCACATCCTTGCCCGCCACCTGGATTTCGTTGTCCACGCCCTTCACGCCTTTGACGTGGTGCGCCTTATCGTCCGCGTCCAGCTTGGACTGGTAAACATCCACCGTTCCGCCCAGCGTGACTTCCGCGCCCTGCACTTTGATGGTCACGTTCTTGAACTTCCCGTTGCCCAGCTTCTTCTGCACGTCAGCCTGCAGCTGCGCATCTGAAGCCTGGCCAGCAAATATCCCCGCCCCGGCAACCGGGGCCGGGTTGGCAAACGCCGGTACCGACACCGCAGCAGCCAACACCAGAACCGCAATTTTCCCTGTGTGCATCATCGTCGCTTCTCCTTGCTGCCATCGCAGCTCGGGGCAGGCCATTCGTAGCTCGCCGGCCGCCCCCAATGTATACAGACACGTTGTAATCGATTTTGATGCGCGTTGACCAGCCGCCGCTCCAATTGGCTGAAATAAACGCGCCGTCAGCGCTTGCGCTGCCTCACCTTGATCAGCAAGCTGAACACGCCGGCTTCGTCCCGGACCGCGACCAGCGACACATCCCTGGTCAGCGCAAATTGCGCCTGGATCAGCTGCTGCGACGTTTCATTTACGTTCGTCGCATAAGTCAGGGTCACCGCTTTTGACAGCTGCTGCGTCACCGTCACCCGCGCTGTCGACTGCCCCAGTGTGCCGACAAAATTCGGGTCGATTTTCACCTGGCCAACACCGAAAAACTTCTGCACCCGGTTGGACACCGTCGCATTCAGCGCCCCGCCCAGCAGCGCATTCGTCGTCGCATCCGCCCCGACAGAAGCCTCCTGCTGTTGATAAATCGCTGCCTGCTCCTGCGTCCGGCCCAGCGCCAGCAGCGCGATAATGTCGGCCTGCGGCAGCGGCGGCTCTGACCGGTACACCGTGTTCAGCTTCTCCAGCGTGCCATGCACTCCCAGGCTGATATCGTAATCGCGCACCGACGCCGACGCGTCCACGTCAATCACCGGGTCAATGCGGACCGGGTTCGAGAAATAAATCTCTCCGCGCTGCAGCTGGTACTGCGTCCCCGCAAAATTTGCGCTGCCCTGCGTAATGCTCACCCTCCCCAGCACAGACGGCGCCGCCACCGACCCGCGGATTCGCAAATCCACCAGCCCCGCCAGCGTGGCGTAGGAATTCTCAAAACTGAGCTGCGGCGACGACGTCAGATGAACGTCCAGCAGAATATGGCTGCTCAACGCCTCAGGGTCCGGCGGCGCCTCCAGCGCTGCGCCGTTCTGCGTCAGCGAAATTCCACCGGTAATGCCAAAGCGCGTCAGCAGCACATTGCCGCTCAGCGTCGCCTGCTGCGTCGATCCGACCAGGTGCAGCTGCGCGTCCGCCGTCGAGCTGATGCCGGGGGGATAGCGCACCCGCACATCTTTTGCCTTCGCCGTCAGGTCAACATAAAGCCCGCGCTGGTAGGTAAGAAATCCGCCCATCGTGACCGTGCCGCCGCCCGTGGTCGCCGTCAGCTGCCGCACCTCTAGCCGGTCCTCGTCAAACTCGAGCCGCCCAGTCACCTTGCTCAGCCCGTTCGGAAAATCCAGATACGCAAAGTTGCCGTTGTCGACCGTCACCTGCCCCTGCAGCCGCGGCCGATCCAGCGATCCCTTGGCATCCATCTGCAGATCGATCTTCCCGCTCGACACAATGTTCGAGCTGAACGACTGCGCCAGCTTCAGGTTCATCGTCCCCTTCACCTGCAGGTTGACATCGCGCTTGTCGAACAGGTTCGCCGTCCCGTGCGCCGTCAAATCCGTCTCCGGCCCGGACATGTGGAAGGAATCAACCTGTACCGCACCATGCTTGACCGACAATTTCACCGGCCCCTGGTTGGCGAATACGAACGTGTCGTAACGCAGCTCAACCTTGTCCAGGTCAGCCTGCACATCGAGCGCTTTGGGGGTTTTCAGCGGACCAGCCAGCGTCACGGTGCCACTCAACATGGTGTGGCCCGCCCGCGCCTGCGGCGAGTAGATCGCGAAAATCTGCTGCGCGTCCGTGCCGGCCAGCGTCAACTTCGCCTGCGCGTCATAGTTGCCCGTCAGCTGCACCTGGCCATGCAGATCGATCTCGCTCTTCAGCAGGTTCGACTTCGCATCCAGAAACAGCGTCTGCGACTGGGTGTGCATCGTCGCCGTAATTTCACCCAGCGTCTGCGACTGGGTGTGCATCGTCGCCGTAATTTCACCCAGCGTCTGCTTGCCCAGCGTCACATTTTTCAGCTCCGCATCGCCAGAAAGATTCGGCGCCTCCGCCGTCCCTCCAGCCTCGACATGGAACTGCAGCGCGCCATCCAGCGGCTGCGCTTCAGTCTGCACTTGCTTGACACGCGCCAGTTGGAATTGCGAGCCGATCAGGTCCGCATGAATTGCATGCGACGCTAAATCGTAACCGCCCGTGCCTTGAATCTTCCCGCCGGCATCAAGAAACAAAAGATTGCTGACGCCGATTTCCGTTTTGTTCCCGGTCACATCAGCCGTCAGGCTTTTATATGGCTCGCCATAAATCGTCCCGCCGGCAACGGACAAATGTCCCGCGCCCTGCAGATTATCCAGCTGCCCGTTGACATGCGCGGCAAACGTCAGCTTGCCCGTCACCGGCAGCGCCTGCTGCCCGGCCATCGCTTCCAGGTCCGTCAGTGAGGCGTTGTGAATCTCCGCAGTCCCGCGAATACCGGAGTGCATGTTGAACTCGTACGCGCCATGGCCGTTTTCCGTCAGCGTCCCAGTCGCCTGCAGCATCGTCGTCCCGCGGACCAGCGACAGGTTCGTCACCCCAATCGCGGCTGGAGAAACATCAACGTTGCTGTGCAGCGCGTCCCACTGCAGCCGCCGCGCCGGCTGGTTTTTGTCCGTCTGCAGCAGCGTGTCGAAATTCGTCGCGTCCACATGCCCGGTAATCCGCAACAACTCCAGCGGCCCCGTCAGCTGCCCGCGGAACTCCGCCTGGCCATGCAACTGCACCGGCAACTCCTTTGACGGGCTCGGCGACTTCGGCGCAAAGCCCAGCGTCGACAGCACGCGATCGAACTCCGCCAGATTTGTGCTGATCACTGTTGCATTTAGATTGGTCTTGCTGTTGCGCTTCGCCACATCGATCAATCCCGAAGCCTGCACCGTCGACCCCGGCGTCTTGACGAACACGTTTCGGACATCGACCGTATCGTTGGTCCCGTGATACGTCGCGTCGACTACGCCCGAGGTCGGCACGCCATCCGGCCCCTGCAGCGGAGACATCACCACCTGCGCCGTAATCTCCACCCGGCGCGAATCGCCATGCCAGCCGCCGCCGGCGCGCCCCGTCACTGCAGTATTGAATCCCAACTCGCTGTACCGCGGCGACAGCACAGTCCGCAGCGCCCGCGGCACCACGATCGCCCGCAGGTCCGCGCTGAATTCGGCATGCGGGTCATCCTGCGACTTGAACTTCTTGCCATCCATCGCCGCCGGCTCATTCAGCCAGTTCGTGAAATGAAACGCACCATGCACCAGCACGCCACCCGCCGCATGCGCCGTCACATCAGGCGCCGCAATCTCGGTGCCGGTTATGCGGAACGGCGTCTCCACCTCGGCATCGGCAATCTGGAAATTTTCATCCTTGTAGGAGCCGTCGCGCAGATGAACGTCGCCGGTCGCCACTGCATCCGCCAAATTGTGACCGTGCGCGGACATATTCAACTCGGTGACGCCGCCAGTCAGCTCGTACACGCCGGCCACATAAGCCACATCGCGCAAGTCGACGTTGCCATGCACCTGCATGTTGAACTCCGGCGCAAAATAATGCGCCAGCTCGCCGGTAATCTGCAGATCCGAGCGCGACGTATGCCACGTCAGCTTCTGCACCTTGGCATCATCACGCCCCAGCAGCAACTGCGCCTGCAGTTGCGAATGGACAAACGGCTCCTTCTCGTACTTCGTCCGCACGTCATCCAGGTTCAGCGCCGCAGAATACGTTCCTCCGTTGACCCCACGGCCCGGCACGTACCGGACCAGCACACTGACATTGTTCGCCCGCAAATAAAACGGCAGGCTCTGCTGATTCAGCAGCAGCACACCGTTCTCCGCCGACACGTGCCCCGCGCGCAAATCGAAGACCGTGTTGATCGTGTCCCGCGGATTGCCGCTCGGCGTCTTCGGCCTCGGCTGATTCGTCGCGCCATCCGGATAGCCGATCAAATGGAACACCGGGTGCTGCATATCCAGCGACTGCAAAGCCGCACTGGGATGCAGAATCGTCAGCAGCTTCAACTGCACCGACAAACGATCGACATGCGCGTACGGCACCTCCCACGGCGCCTCCAGGCCATGAATTGTCAGGTCGTCAGCCTCACACGTCAGCCTCCACACGTCCCAGTGAAACGCCTTCAGCTCAACGCGTCCGCCCGTCGCTTCTTCCAAAACTGAGACCAGCTTCAGCCGGACTTTCTCCGCAAACTGCGGCGTCGAAATGTACCAAAGCGACGTCCCCAGCACGGCGACAAACAGCAGCAGCACCGTCAGGCACGCCCACCATAGCGGATGGATTCTCCGTCGAAGAGATTGTTGCTGCTCGTCCATCGCCTCGCCCTGGCTCATTCGATGGTCACGCCGTCAATGGATTTGACTCCGCCGTTCGGGCTCGGCAAATTTGCCGCCGGCGCAGGCGCAATCGCAGAAGCCGGCGGTATCAGCGACGGATCCAGGATCTGCACGCTGCCCTGGTCATGCAGGCTCTTCAGCCAGTCTTCCAGCAATATGTTCACTCGCTGTTGCAAAAGAATTTCCTCAATCCGGTCCGAGATCGCAGACAACGGCGGCGGAGTCGCGCTGCGCTCGCGAAACCGCGGCACGAATTTCTGGTCGTAGTACTGCTGAATCTCGGGCTCGGAGATTCGGATGCCGGTCTTGAAGCGCTGCTCAATAAATTTCAGCAGCGTCATCCGCTCCAGCCAGCGCGCCTCGACCTGCTCTGGAGTAAACCCCTGCGCCTCGCAAAAGTTTTTCCATCCCGCATCCGTCGTGCAGGCGTATTTCGCGCACTCCGGCAGGCTTTTGCGCAGCTGCGCCAGTTCCGTGTCCGCCTGCGCCGTCGTCACCACTGGCACCGCCGCCTGCCGCCGCATCTGCTGCTCGACCAGCGTGCGATCAATCAGCCGGCCCAGCGCCTCCTGCCGCGGATTGCCGCCACGCGACGCATCACTGAACGGCTGAAACGCCGCAAAGCGCTCCTCTTCCTCGACGTCGCTCTCCAGCAGGACATCGTTATTCACCACCGCAACCACGCTGTCCAACAAGTGCGCGTTGTCGGATTGGCTTTGGCTCTGCTCCTCGGTCGCCTGCGCCTGCAGACGCGGCGCCGCCACGCAGCACAGCAGCAGCACCGCCAACGGAAAAGTCTCGCGCGCGCGCATCAGAAACTCTGCCCCAGGCTGAAGAAAAAGTTGAAGTGGCTCAACTCGCCAACATGCGGTCCGTTGATCGGATCGACCAGCACCGGGTAGACCGGCGGGTTCAGGTTATCGCTGAAGTCCACGCGGATCGGCCCGATCGGCGTCGCATACCGCAGCCCCAGCCCGACTGCGGTCGACAAATAATTAAAGTTGCAAAGCCCGCCCGTCGTCGCCAGATTCGCGCAGCTGCCGCGATTCGGCTGCCGCCAGTTCGCCAGGCTGCTGATCGCGCCACCCGCGTCCTGAAAGACGTTGCCGATGTCATTGAAAATCACGAAGCTCAAATTGTTTCCCACCACCGGCAGCTGCGCCGGCGGAGTCCGCAGCTCCGTCGTATTCACCAGCGCACTCGCGCCGCCCAGCGGATAACCGGTCTGCGTATCGCGCGGCCCCGCCTGGTTGATCGCGAATCCGCGATGCGATGTCGCGCCGCCCGCGTACAGCCGCTCCGGCAGCGGGATCGTGCGATACGCAAGCCCGCCATACGCAATCTCGGAACCATAGCGCGTGCTGCGCGCCAGCACCCAGCGCCGTTTGCCGAACGAGTAGTAGCTGGAAAACGTGCCGTCAAAGCGCGCGAAGTCAGCCTGCGAGCCGAACACTGAGCTCGACAGAAAAGACTGGATCGTGAAGTAGTAGCCGTGATGCGCATCCAGCGGACTGTCGCGACGGTCACGAATGTACGTCACGCCCGGGCCACCCACGCGCACCGGCTCCGACAGCAGCGGAATTTCATCCGCCGCCACCTGGATGCTCTGCGGATCAACTTTGACCCGCCGGAACGCGAAGCGGTAAATCAGCGTGTCCAGCGGCCGCCGCGATGGCGTCCGCGCAAACACCTGCTGCACCTGGACGTCGCCTTCCAGCCGCGACGACGCAAATGTCGTCACGTCCTGATCACTGATGTAGCCGCCCGAAACCGAGAACGACAAATTCGGATCGCCGAGAAAATGCGGGTTCGTGAAAATCAGCGTCGCCGCCTGCTCCAGGCTGCCGTATACCGTGTGCAGCGTGATCGTCTGGTCGCGCCCCTGGAAGTTGATGCGCGTCAAGTCAAATGACACCAGCTCGCTGGCACCGGTCTTGCCCTCCGGACTGCAGTGATACGTCGACGGATCGATCCCCAGCTGCAACAGCGTCGCCACGGACGGACAGTTCGTATTCGGATTCCCGGTCTGCGCCTGGATGCCGAAGCCGTAGGTAAAGTCCCAGCGCTTGGCCTCCTGCAATTCCAGCAGCACGTTTTTGTAAGTCTGCGCGCCACTGGGATTCTCAATCGCCGTGTCCACCTGGTTAAACAGCGCCAGGTCGTAGAGCCGCCGCTGCGTCTCCACCAACGCCGACTGGTTCAGCGGATCGCCAGGATGAATTTGTAACTCGCGCTGCACAACATACGGCCGCGTATACTTCAACCCGCTGATAAACACCTGGTGAATAAACACCTGCTGCCCTTCGGTGATCCGGAAAGTCACGTTCATCACCTGCGGATTGCTCTTGTCCGCCGTCTGCGAAACATCCAGCTGCGCGTTCTCGAAGCCCTTTTCCAGGTAGTAGTTCAGGATCGTCTCGCGGTCGCCCGACAGATTCACCAGCGAGTACGGCTGCCCCGGCGTTGTGTTCATCATCTTGCGAATGTCCTGGTCGGACAGATATTTCAGCCCCGTGATATCGACCGCGCCAAACTTGCTCTGCGGCCCCTCGTCCACCATGTAAGTTACGTTCAACAGCGACGATTTCCCGCTGAACAAGTGCGGCTGCTTGTCCTCGTCCTGCACATCCGACGTCACCTTGACCTCGCGAAAGCCATTGGACTGATACAAATTCGTGATCGCGTCAACGTCGTTGGACACCATCCCCGTGCTGTAACGCCCATAGCGCAGCAACACGTCCGCCTTGGTCACGCTCAGCCGTTCGCGGATTGTCGCGGTATCAAAATATTTGTTGCCCTTCACCACCACCGCGCCCACGCGATGCACGCTGCCCTTGACCACGTCATAGGTGATGACCTCGGTCGCCGCATCCGGCAGCTCCAGGCGATGCGTAATCTTGGCGTCGAAGTAGCCGTGCTCCTGGAAATAATCCCGCAGGTGCCGCGAGCCTTCATTCAGCAAATCTTCATCCACCGAGCCTTCCTGAAAGACAGGCACCAGCGACTCCAGCTTGCCACGCGAAACCTTCGCCCCGTCGACGACAAATTTCACGATGGGTCCGCGGTCCACCAGAAAGCCATAATCCATGCGGTTCACAGGAGGCTGAAATGTCTCTTTCTCCAGCGTAATTTTCGCCTCCAGCCGGTCCTGCTTCTGGTAGTGCGTGCGCAACCCGCGCAGCGCATTTCGCGTCGTGTCCTGCGTCACCTTGCTGTTGGTTTTCAGCTTGCTCACTTTGCGAAACTTCTGCGCGTCCAGGCCCGTCTCGCCCTCCGACTGCACGTCGCCGATGCGCGCCTGCTCGCCCGTCGTCACCGCGTACGTCACGTTGATCAGCCCATGCGCCGGATCGGGCTGCTGTGATGAAGTAACTTTCGCCTGGTGATAGCCGCTGGTCTCCAGCGACTGCAAAATCGCGGCGCTGCCCTTCTGCACTTCGCCGGGAGAAAACGCCGTCCCCGTGTCCAGGCCGGCCGAGCGCTCCAGCTGTGACGTCAGGCGGTCGCTCTTCACACCAACCACAGTCGTCGTCCCGAAGAACGCCCGCGCCCTGCCGTCATAGATCAGCTTCACGCCGCCTTCCACCGCCTCGCCGCGCAGCGCAATGCCGTCGTAAAGTCCGGACGCATACAAGCCCCGCAAACTCTGTCGCACTTTCTGCGGATCAAGCTTCTGCCCCACCTGCTGCGGCAGCTGCTTTGGCAGCGGATCCAGCGCGCTCTCGCTAACGCCGCGAAATTCAATCGCTACCACTGTCTTGCCCGTGTACATGCCCAGCCCCGGCAGCGGCGCGGTGGCCGCCTTGACCTGCCCGGCCTGGTCGGGGTCGGCCGCCTGCACTGCCGCCGCCAACTTGTCCGCAGCCTGCGTCTGGCAGACGGCAGACAGCGGCACCATCGCAAAGGCGCACTGCAGCAACAATTGGATGGGGAAGAAACGCGTCATGCAGCTGATTTGGGAAGCGCCCGGGTCTCGATCTCGATCCGGCCGCGGACAATATATAGGTGGCACGCCCGGGCGCACGTCCAAAATACGGCGGGCTGCTCTCCTCTGCCACGGCAAATCCGGCCTCCCCACCCCCCTGGCAACGCTGCGGCCTTGCCCGCCCACCCGCCGCGCAGTACAGGACGCCGTCGAGCAGGAAAATACTGCCGTTCGTCTCACTCTATACTAAAGAACCGATGGCCCAGGCCCCGCATTCCGGCACGTTTTTTGATGCAACTTTCGCACCCGAACCGCCCGTGCCCGAGCCTTCACTTTCACCAGCTGACAACGCCCGTTACTCCCGGCAAATCCTCTTCTCCGGCATCGGTGAGCAAGGCCAGCAGCGTCTCCGTCGCGCCCACGTCGCCATCATCGGCTGCGGAGCCACCGGCGCCGCCTCCGCCAGCCTGCTCGCGCGCGCCGGCATCGGCACACTCACGCTGGTGGACCGCGATTTCGTCGAGGAGAGCAATCTGCAGCGGCAAGTCTTGTTCGACGAAGCCGACGCCCGCGACGCCCTGCCCAAAGCCGAAGCCGCCCGCCGCAAATTAGCCGGCATCAACGCGCAGGTAAAAGTCCTCGCCCACGTCGCCGACCTCACGCCCGCGAACATTGCAGAGTTGTTAGCCAGCGCGGACCTCATCCTCGACGCCACCGACAACTTCGAGACGCGCTATCTCTTGAACGACTACGCCGTCTCGACCAACAAGCCGTGGATGTATGCCGCCGCCCTAGGCGCCTACACCGCCGGCATGACCGTGATGCCTGGCGAAACCGCGTGCCTCGCCTGCATCTTTCCCGAGCCGCCAACGGGAGCGGTCGAGACCTGCGAGACCGCCGGCATTCTCAACTCCGTCGCCAACATCGCCGCAGCGATTCAAGTGACGGAAGCGCTGAAATTGCTCGCCGGCGCGACTGGTCAACTTCGCCGCACGCTGCTCGCGTGGGATGTCTGGAACAACCGGCGTTCGGAAATCGCGGCGGCAACTCCACGCGCCGATTGCGAGGTCTGCGTCCAGCACCGCTTCCGCCATCTCGCGGGAGAAGGGCGCCCGCACATCACTCTCTGCGGCAGAAACTCCGTGCAGATCCACGAACACGCCCGCCCCCTCGACCTGGCCGCCCTCGAACGCCGTCTCGCGCCGCTCGGCGAAGTCCGCGCCAACAGCATGATGCTCCGCTTCACAACAAACGGCCTCACCCTCGGAGTCTTCGCCGACGGCCGCGCCATCATCCAGGGCACAACGGACCCCGCCATCGCCCGCAGCCTCTACGCCCGGTATGTTGGCTCGTAACCATAGATCGTGATCGCGTCGCAGTCTTGGCATTGCACGTGGAGGAAGAGGAAGCCTTGTCATGATTTACCCGCACTTTGACCCGCACTCGAGGTTGCACATGGCTCTAATCGTTGGCGTGTTGGCAATCGGACTCGCGCTGATGGAGACCCTTTCTGAAGACGCCCTGCTGGGGTACGGCAAGATGACATCTCGCCGTGAAGACCCCAAGACATTTTGGAGAGCGGTCGCGTCACATTACCTCTGTGGAGTCGGGGCCGTTGGATACTACCTGTACGAAAGATTCTTAACAAAGTGAGACCATCGCCTGCAGCCTCTACGCCCGCTACATCGGTTTATAAATGGGACGCGGCTTGCTGGCGTAACCTTATATAGACATACCTTCAGGCAACCTCCTTTCACCCGGCAAGCATCGGACACGCTGTTATTCCCAGTACCACCTCTACTGCTTGTTCCCGGGTCCACCGTTTTTGAACACTGACTTCACTTTTCGAGTCGCAAGTATGCAAGGAGTAGCACCGTTGACTGAGACCGACACGAAACCACGCCCCGCCAACGGGCAGATGCGCAGAAATCCCCCCATCGCAGGCGAGCTTGAGGCCATCCAGAAGGCCCAGGCCGGCGACGGCGAAGCTTTTGAAAAGCTCTACGCCATGCACAAACGCCGCGTCTATTCGCTGTGCTTGCGCATGGTGTCCAACGTCGCCGAGGCGGAAGATCTCGCCCAGGAAGCCTTCCTCCAGCTCTACCGCAAGATCGGCACCTTCCGCGGCGACTCCGCCTTCTCCACGTGGATGCATCGCCTGACGGTCAACGTCGTCCTCATGCACCTTCGCAAGAAGGGCCTGCCGCAAGTCTCGCTTGAGGAGACACTGGATCCGTCGCAAGGCGAGGGCCCGCGCAAGGACATCGGCACCCGCGACCTGAATCTCTCCGGCTCCATCGACCGCGTCGGCCTCGAACGCGCCGTCGCAGAATTGCCGCCGGGATACCGCTTAGTATTTGTGCTGCACGATGTCGAAGGCTTCGAGCACAACGAAATTGCCGGCATGATGGGCTGTTCCATCGGCAATAGTAAATCTCAACTCCACAAGGCACGGATGCGCCTCCGCGACCTGCTGAAGTCTGGCCAAGTGACAGCAAAGGACGGCGCCAAGTGAGCAAACAGGACATGATCAACATCTCTGCCGACTGCGCCGCGTTCCAGGAGCAACTCCCCGAACTCATCGGCGAAAATCAGGACCCCAGCGCGCACCCGCACCTCGCAACGTGCGAAAACTGCTCCGAGCTGGTCCGCGACCTTCTCTACATCGCGCAGCAAGCAAAGTTGTTGTTACCCCTGCACGATCCCAGCCCCGCCGTGTGGGAAAAGATCGAAGCCGGCATCGACAAGGAACCCAAGGCGAAGAAGTAGTTCCGCTGAATGAGCGGCTGCAGCCGCTGCCGTGAGACCATCCACCATGCTTCCCTGCCGCTGCATCGTCCTCATCGGCTTCATGGGTGCGGGTAAAACCACCACCGGCGCCGCCCTCGCGCGCCTGCTCGGCTGGCGCTTCGTCGATCTCGACGACAACATCTGCGACGCAGCCGGCAAGCCCATTGCTGACATCTTCACCCAGCACGGCGAGGCCCACTTCCGCGCCGAAGAAGCCCGCCACCTCGCCAACATCCTGCCGTCCGCACACACAAAGACGCCGCTGGTGCTAGCAGTCGGCGGCGGCGCGGTTGAAAATCCCGACAGCCACAAGCTCCTCGCCACCGCGCCGGACACCTGCATCATCTATCTCGAAGCCCCGCTTCCCGTCCTGCTCTCCCGCTGCCAGGCGCCTCATGAACGCGCCCACGCCCCCGTCCGCCCATTGCTCGCGGAAGCCGAATTACGTTACGAGCACCGCGTCCCGCTCTACGAATCTATTGGCGCCCCAGTTTCCACCTACGGCTTTTCCGCGGAAGATGTCGCCGCCAACATCGTCAGCTTGTTACAAATGAGAGGCACGGCCGGAACGATCAAGTCCACGAGTTCAAGTTCTTAAGGAGTCTGAAAAGTGAGTCCTCGGGGCCATGCTGTTTTGGTCAATGCAAGTATCTTGGCGGGATTGCTCCTGATGTTCTTTAGAGGTACGCCCTTGCTTCCAATTTTTATCGTTGGAGCGGTCGTCCTCACGTTCGCAAATGTTGTGCTGGCTATGAAGCGAAAAAAGCTCAATAAAGCCAACCGTATATAACCCAGATGACCGAATTCCCGCGCCAACACGAGACCCAGACCAGCGTCCGCGACAACATCCTCTTCGCGTTCGCCGTCGCCGTCGCCATCGGACTCGCCTGGCTCGCCCGCGACGTCCTTCTGCTCATTTACGCCAGCGCGCTCTTCGCAGTCGTCCTCACCCCGATGGTCCGCGTCGTCGAGCGCATCAACATTCGCGGCTGGCATCCGCCGCAGGCCGTGGCCATCGGATTTCTCATCGCCGTCGTCGTCAGCCTCACCGCGGTCTTCCTGCTCTTCGCCATGCCGCCCATCATTCGCGACCTGCAGACCGCCGTCGCTGAAGCCCCGCAGCGTGCCCCCGAATTCGCCGAGCGCGTCCACCAGCTGCCCTTCCTGCGCGGTGAAACCGAGCTCCATCTCCGCGACACCTTTCAGTCGATCGCCAAAAATTTCGGCGGCTGGCTCGTCGCCGGATTGCCCAGCGCCGCCGCTGTCCTCGGCCGCTTCGTCATGGGCACCATCCTCACCATATACTTCATGCTCGAGGGCCCGGACACCTACCAGTGGTTCCTCTCATTCGTCCCCTTCAGCAAACGCGTTCGCCTGGACGCAGCACTGCAGCGCGCCGAAGTCCGCATGGGCAAATGGCTCCTCGGCCAGGGCAGCTTGATGCTGCTGCTCGGCGGCTGCAGCCTCATCGTCTTCGGAGCGCTCCACCTGCGCTACTACTACGCGCTCGCGGTTCTGATGGGACTGTTCAACATCGTCCCCGTCGCCGGCGCCTTCATCACGGTCGCACTCACAGTCGTCGTCGCCTCGCTCGACTCTTGGGGAAAAGTCATCGGCGTCCTCGTCTTCTACGCCATCTACGCGCAAGTCGAGAACGCCTACCTGACGCCGCGCATCATGAAGAGCAGCGTCGACCTCCCCGGCCTCGCCATCATCGTCTCGTTCCTGCTGGGAGCAGCCTTCGCCGGAGTGCTGGGCGCAGTCATCGCCGTGCCCAGCGCCGTGTTAGTCGCCGTGTTGATGGACGAATACCTGGTCCATCACGACCGCACTGGGCCGATTTAATCTCAGACGTTAACTTCTATCGCGGCTGCAGAATCGCAGTCGTCAAAACATCAGGATTACTGTTACGAATCAGCGCCGCATATTTTTCCCCACCGTGATAATTGATCTCGTAGACCCGCGCCTCATCGTCGCGCACCGCAGTCAACACAATCGGCTTCGGATTGGTCTTCGAATCGTGAACCGCAGCGGTGAGTAACTCTGCGGTATACGGCTTGCCATTCACCGCCGTCAATTTATCGCCGGGGCCGAGACCCGCCACGAATGCCGGACTGCCTATCCACACATCCTGCAGCGTGCCGTCGGGCGCGGCTTGAAAACCGAGCGAGTGATACATCTCGACCGCATGCGACGCCGTGATGAACTCGGCCTCTTCGGGAATCATCTTCTCCTGGTAGACATAATCGTAGCCGGCGGCTTCAAGTCCGCCAGTCAGCGCTTTAAAATCCAGCGCGTTCAGGCGCGTCTGCCAGAAATTCGCCCAGTCATACGGGGCAATCGTGTTTAGCCCCTGCACGATGTCGGCAAAGGTGTAAGGCATCACTCCGGGGCCAGTGTCACGCGAATCCGAACCAGGAACCGGCGGCGCGAAAAACAACGCAGCAAAGTCGTCGAGAGATTTCGTGCCATGCGTCAACTGCCGGATCTTCACATCGGCCTCGAGCCACAACAGCGTGCCCGCGTAATAGTAATCCTGGCTCAGCCGCCAGTTGGCCCACGCCGGATCGCCGCCGCGCAAAATCGCCGACGCATCCGAGTTGTCCTGGATGGAGCGCCACCTGCGTCCCGGCTGGTCAATTTGAAATGCCTCAAAGTCGATGCCGCTGACAGTTTGCGCAGGCGTGCGGAAGCCCGCGCGCGCCGTCAGGACGTTTCCGTAATACTGCGTGAAGCCTTCGTAAACCCAGATCAAGTCGTTCTGCATCGGTGTGTTGTCGTCCGCTGTCGCAGTCCCGGCCGGCCGCCGATACTTCCCGCACCAGGCATGCGTGTACTCGTGCGGCAACAACGTGCCCAGCGTGTCGTTCATCACCGGGTCTGTCGTGTCCACGCTGCGCACCACGTAATCCGCCGATTGCGTGTGCTCCGCGCTGTCACCACGCAGGTGCGGCGATGCGGCGACGAGAAAGTCGTAATGCTCGTAGTGATGGCCCACGAACAACTTCGTCGCCTGCTCGACCACCGCGGTCATCCTGGCAACGAACTCCGGCTGCAGCTTCAACTCAGCCTCGCTGTCAGCGCAGACGTCCAGCGTGTGCGTGGGATGAATCTCCGGCGCCAGCGGATATTGCCGGCAATGGTCCCCGGCAAGAATCGGCGAATCGATCAGCTGTTCGATCGACACGCTGTCGAACGTCGTGTCCGGACCGTTGAGCGACGGGTCGATCGACCCACCAGTACGCAGCGCCGTGGCGGCTTTCCAGTTGGCAGGCAGATGAATGGTTGTGATGACGGGCGTGCTGTGAATCGGCCTGTCGGTCGGGTAAAGCACAACTTCGGCAGGCTCAAGCATCGCGACGTGAGAGCTGAAACGGCCCGTCCCGGTCGTGTTGAAGTGACTCGGAACTTCCAGGATGTCGTAAGAAATTGCCAGCGCCTTCACGCCGTCCGGAACATCGACGTGAAATTTGTAGGGGTCGGAAAGGTCGCGACGCCACGCCACCACTGGCCCGTCAAACCTACCCGCATGAAAAAACAAGCCGGTCAGATTGTCGATCTGGCCGCCGGGAAGCTCCTGGCTGGGAATCCACTGCGGATAGAAAAAGCTGTTGCGGCCCGGATGCACGGGCATCTGCTCGGTGACGTGGATCAGCCGGCGCGGCGCATCCGTAAAGTCGATGCGGATTTGGATCGGCGTCGCTTCCTGCGCGATCGCGACTCCTGAGAAAAGCAGCACAGCTGTTGCGAAAAATGATTTTGCCAGCATTCAGGCCCCATTCCACACTTTTTGCTGAGTATAGATGCGGAGCCTTTCCAGTTACGACGTATCTGGCGCCGGTCGCCTCCCGGAAAAAAATTTGGGCATCTCGCTTGACAATAAGTTTCTTCTTATATAAGTTGACTCCTATGGACGGCCTCGACAGCAAATTCGCCGCGTTAGCCGACCCCACAAGGCGAGCAATTCTCGCCCGGCTGGCACTCGGAGAAGCCACAGTCAACGAACTGGCCGAGCCATTTGAAATGTCCCAACCCGCAATCTCGCAACACCTCAAGGTGCTCGAAGCAGCAGGCCTGATCGATCAACGCATCGACGGCACCCGCCGCCCGCGCCGGCTCGCCAAGGCCGGCATCCAGGCGACGGAGCAATGGCTCGACATGCTGCGCACTGCGCTTGAGAAAAATTACGACCGGCTGGACAGAGTTCTGGCCGCCATCGATAAACCCGAGACGGGCAAATCGCAAACTAAAAAGCTCAAGAAGGGAGCAAAAAAATGAGTACTACCACAACAGGCAGGATGACTTTGCAGACAGAAGGCGACACGCACGTAGTCGTCACCCGGCATTTCGCCGCATCACCGCAAGCGGTCTATCGCGCCCACACCGAACCGGCGCTGATTTCGAAATGGCTGTTAGGCCCCGACGGCTGGACCATGCCGGTGTGCATCAACGATCAACGTCCCGGCGGAAAAATCCGCTACGAGTGGAGCAATGGCAAGGGCGAGGGCTTCTACATCACCGGCGAAATTGTCGAGGTGCATCCCTTCAGCAAGATCATCCACATCGAGCGCATGCACCTGCCTGACCCTACTCCGGACAATCACATTGAAACCAGCTTCGAGCCTGACGGAAACGGCACCTTGATGACCATGCGCATGACACTGCCTGACGAAAAAACCCGCACCATGATGCTGAACACTGGCATGGAGCGCGGCATGGAGATGAGCTACGTCCGCCTGGAAAACATGCTTTAAAACTTTCGTCTTGAGACAAACGGCTCGAGTCGTGCCACACGATTCGGGTCGTTAGCAATTGCTCAGACGCGATCAGTCAAAGGAGAAGAAGTCATGGATGATACCCGGCAGTCCGATCCCAAGACCGTGATCGAGCGCAGTTACGCGACATCGATCGACGACATCTGGAAATTGTGGACGACAAGAGAAGGAATTGAATCATGGTGGGGACCCGAAGGCTTCTCAGTGAAAGTTCACCAACTCGACCTGCAGCCGGGCGGAGAAATGCGCTACGTCATGACCGCGGTCCATGCACCGCAGATTGAATTCATGCAGCGGGCAGGTATGCCGGTAACAACCGAGGCAAAGCTGGCCTATACCGCCATCGTTCCTGAGGAGTCGCTCGCTTACCTCCATAGAGTGGATTTCGCTCCCGGGATTCCTCCCTACGACGCCGGCACCAAAGTAGAGTTTTTCGCGGACGGACCGAACGTACGCATCGTTCTCACACTCGATCCCATGCACAACGATGAATGGACGCGGCGCTCCGTGATGGGCATGGAAAGCCAGCTCGCGAAGCTGACTCAGGCGGCACGGAAATGAGTCGGGCCGGCGCGAAGGCTTAATCTAATAGTCGGCATGCCATCGAACTCCCCGAATCAAGCACCAACAATTCTCCTCATAGCAGCATCGCGTGGCCTGGGTCACGCGATGGCCGCGGAGTTTGTTAAAAAAGGCTGGAACGTAGTCGGAACCGTCCGCAGCAAATCAGCACGAACGAAGTTGCACGACCTGGCAGACGAATTCCCGGGCCGCGTAGAAATCGCGACGCTCGACATCTGCGACCAATCCGAAGTCGAAGCACTGCACAAACGGCTGTCTGGCAGGACCTTCGACATGCTCTTCGTCAACGCCGGCGTCACTAACAATCCGGCAGAAACAATCAGCAATGTGACCACAGAAGAATTCGTGCGCGTTATGGTTACAAATTCACTCTGCCCGATGCGGGTCATCGAGTCACTACAGGATCTCGTCGCTGTTGACGGCCTGATCGGCGCCATGTCCTCCGGCCAAGGCAGCGTCGCCAACAATACCAAGGGGATGCGTGAGGTCTACCGCGGTAGCAAGGCCGCGCTGAATCAATTCATGCGCAGCTACGCCGCCCGGCAGCCCGATCCCAAACGCGCCATGGTGCTGATGGCCCCCGGCTGGGTCCGCACCGACATGGGCGGACCGGATGGCAAGCTCAGCATTGAACAAAGCGTGCCGAACCTGGTCAATGTGTTGCTGAAGAAAAAAGGCAACCCCGGTCTCGAATATCTCGATTACCTCGGCCAAACGGTCCCTTGGTAGCGCGCATATTTATCGCGGGAGCTGCGCCAGAACCCGCGCGCGCTCATGATCCGTCGCCGGAGTCACCAGGTGAACAAATGCTTTTTCCGCGCGATTCGGGCTTCCATCCGCGATCAGGGCTGAGCGCACCCCGGCTTCAATAGTTTTCACAGAAATTTTCAGCCGTTGTGGCAATTGCAGTACGCCATCCTCTGGCCTTTTCAGGAACGGATGCTCAAGAACAAGCTCTCGATTGTTCCCGCCTGAACGCGAGACTGAAATGCAATGGCCCCTGTAGCCGTGCTCTGACGGCCATAGCGGCTCACTGAGTAAGCGCCGATCAAGCTTCTTGCCATCCAATTGAATCGAACCCTCCAGCGATCGTTTGCGCAGTTTCTTTTGCATGACCCGCCGCCTCCAAATCACTCTCTGCCGCCCGATCTACGGCAGCATTGCGATCCCCAGTTTTGCCCGTGATCCTCGCGCTCATTCCCTTAGCGACAAAAAGAAATTCCGAATCCGCTCGCCCAGGCTCCTCTGCAGGACGTGAAATGTCACGTCCTGCGGAAGCTCCGTAAATACTCCCAGGATATTTATAGCTCTGATAATCCAGCGGCGAGGCGAAAAGGTATGGCTGCTCTTGCGCAGCCAAGGCATCGTCCGGAAACACGCAGAACTCACGTGGACTGAGTGAGACCGAGCGAAAAACGGCTACTCCGGCGTCAGCAGTAGCCTTGCTTCAATTCCAAGGGTCGCCCACTGTGCATGCACCCATACTTCAAGCGGACGAATGCATTTTTCACCGGCTGCTGGTTCGATACGTCGACCAGCCAAACCGTCAAATCCTGCGCGCATGTTGACGTCGCACAAACGCCAAGCATCACCAGGCCAGCCAAAGCTCTCGCAGTCACCCCGCCATGCTCTCAAGCGCACTGCGCCAGCGCAACTGCCGCCGAGATTTCACAGGTTCTCGCAAGTCCCAAGCGGTCAAGTGGCCAACACATCCATCGCGGCTTGCCGAATAGCGCTGCATCTCCGCACGTCAGCTTTGATATCCTTACTCTTGCGCAAGCCGGCCGGATTTTCCGGCAAATCCCGCGCTTACCTCCATGCTGAACGCTCCTATCCCAACTCGCGCCACAAGCCTGGACGGAGACCGCCGATGACCTCGGCAGCCGCGCCTGCTGCGCACGCGCAAAGCCCGCCCGCGAATTCGGTCGCAGCCGCGGTCAGAAGAAACACGCCCGCATCCACTATCCGCCGCTGGATCCAAAACTACGCCGAACTCCTGAAACTCCGCATCAGCCTGATGGTCGTCATCACCGCATGGGCCGGCTTTTACCTCGGCTGCATGCGCTCCGGCGTCTCCAGCTGGAACATGGACCTGGCCTGCGCCCTCCTCGGCGTCACCCTCACCTCCTGCGGCGCCGCCGCGCTCAATCAAGTCCTCGAGCGCGTCTACGACGCCCGCATGGTCCGCACCGCCCGCCGCCCCATGCCAACCGGCCGCATCGGCCTCGCCCACGGCCTCATCGTCGGACTCGCCTGCGTCACCTCTGGCACCCTCCTCCTCTCCTGGTACAACAATGTCCTCACCGGAACACTCGCCCTGCTCACCGTATTTCTCTACGTCGCCATCTACACCCCGCTGAAGCGCTTCACCACGCTCGCGACTTTCATCGGCGCCTTCCCGGGAGCCATGCCGCCGCTCCTCGGCTGGACCGCCGCCCATGGAATCATCGAATGGCCCGCCGTAGCTCTCTTCGCCATCCTCTTCGTCTGGCAGTTCCCGCACTTCATGGCCATAGCCTGGCTCTATCGCCACGATTACGCGCGCGCCGGCATCCGCATGCTCCCGGTCGTTGAGCCGGATGGCCGCTCCACCGTCTTTCAAGCCGTCAGCTACGCCGTCCTTATGATCCCCGTCAGTCTCGTTCCCTACTGGCTGCACATGACGGGATGGCCCTACGCCATCGTCGCCACCCTTCTCGGCCTGGGATACCTTTTCGCCTCCATTCGCTTCAGCAGAATCATCCACGCGCAGTCGGAGGCCAAGTCCCGCGGCTACGCGCACTTCCTGATGCGCACCAGCATCATCTATCTCCCGCTCCTCCTCGCCGCCATGATGTTGGACGCGAATGGCGCGCCACTCAAATAATCGGCCGGCGAACAACAAACTTCAGCCGCGAAGAAAAACTTTTCGAACAAAAGTTTCAGAATAGAAATTCAAAACAAGACATGACCGACTACGGAATCCTGCCGCCCATCAACGCCACCCTCAACGGACTTAGCGCCGTCCTCCTGCTCATCGGCCGCCGCATGATCGCGCTCGGAAGAGTCGCCGCCCACCGCGCCTGCATGCTCAGCGCCTTCGCCGCGTCGTCCATTTTTCTCGTCTGCTACCTCAGCTATCACTTCTACTGGCTGCCCACGCACCTGCACATCAACTCGGTCCACTTCCAGGGCCCGCCGCTGGTCCGCACCCTCTACCTCATCCTGCTGGGATCGCACACCATCCTCGCCGCCGCTAGCGTCCCACTCATCCTGGCCGCGCTCTACTATGCGTTCCGCGAAAAATTCGCCTCCCACCGCAAAGTCGTCCAGTGGACTTACCCCGTCTGGCTCTACGTCGGCATCACCGGCGTCATCGTCTACCTGATCCTCTACCAGGTCTATCCAACATGATCAATTTTAGTTGCAAATCGCCTTGTGGTTCTATCTTGATCAGCAGCCGCGGTTCTATCTCGATCGGCAACCACGGTTATATCTTGATGGTCACTTACTAGATGGCAACCCTGACCACCATGCGCCCGATATCTCCGCCGCGAACTCCAGCCGGGCCGCCGCCAACCACGCTAGCCGACCGCAACCGCGCCGACGGCACCGCCACGCTCCTCCGCACCGGAGCCAGCATCGTCGCCGTCGGAGCCCTCAGCCTCGCAACCATCTATATGTTGTTAGGCGGCATCGGCCGCAACGGCCCCCACAACAACACCGGTTGGTTCTTCCTCATCGTCACGCTGATGTCGCTCCCCTTCGGGCTGATGCTCCTGCTGCTCGGCATCGCAAAGTGGCTCCGCAATGTTCGCCTGCAGAA
>Ga0302324_100008345_pt1 | contig 21878 bp, 21 predicted proteins | sample Palsa_T0_1_FD_201949 | JGI IMG/M metagenome (GOLD analysis project Ga0302324, IMG submission 201949) | Peat permafrost microbial communities from Stordalen Mire near Abisko, Sweden - Palsa_T0_1 | ecosystem: Environmental > Terrestrial > Soil > Palsa > Peat permafrost | place: Sweden: Abisko...
ACCGTCACCAGTTCCCCCGGCCACCCTACCGCGATGACCCCCGCAGTTCGTCCCGTCATCCCCATCCCCGGCGGCCAGGCCATCAATCGTCTTTCCAGGCTAAAGGAGCCGCCGACGCCCGGCTTTGACGACCTGCTGCCCGACTCCGTTCGCATCTCCGTGATGGAGCACGCCAACACAGCCATCAACAACGCCAAGGTCAACATCGACCAACCGGTGATGTTATACGATAACGAACTAAGCAACCTCCGCCAGCATCAGATCGCCTGGCACGAAAAGATCACTCTTGCGGTCGCCGTCCTCGTCATGTTCCTGATCGGCGCGCCACTGGGCTCCATCATCCGCAAAGGGGGGATCGGTCTGCCGCTGGTATTTGCCGTCATCTTTTTCGTGATTTTTTTCCTGCTCAACAATTTCGGCAAGAAATTCGTGAAAGAGGGCGTAATGGGGCCGATCGGCGGGATGTGGCTGGCTACATACGTTTTAACGCCCATCGGCCTTTTCCTCACTTACAAAGCCCTGAATGATTCACAATTGTTCAATAAAGAATTTTATCACCGGATATCCCGGAAAATCAGATCTTTAATCAACAAGTGGAAAAAAGCGCAGAAAATATCGGAGTCCAACGCTGGGTAGCGGTCGTTGCCATCATTCTTTTTCTGTTAAAACTAACTGCCTACTACCTTACACAATCCGTCGCCGTCCTGACTGACGCGATGGAAAGCACCGTCAATGTCATCGCCGGCGTCATCGGCCTGTACAGCCTGCATATCGCCGCCAAGCCCCGCGACGAAGACCACCCCTATGGCCATGGCAAGGCCGAATTCCTCTCGGCCGCGGTCGAAGGCGCGCTGGTGATCATGGCGGGTCTCATCATCATCTACCAGGCGATCGTGGATCTGATCCACCCAAATCCGATCCAGAAGCTGGACCAGGGCATCTATATAATCGCCTTTACGGCCATCGTCAATTTTATCGTCGGCACTATCTGTGTCTATAAAGGGAGAAAGAATAACTCCATGCAGCTGGAGGCCGGGGGCAAACATCTGCAAACGGATACCTGGTCTACCTGCGGCATCATCGCGGGGCTGATCCTGATCTGGTATACAAAGCGCGTCTGGCTGGATGGCGTCGTCTCCCTGCTATTCGCGGGCTTCATCTTTTATACGGGCTATCATATCCTGCGCAAATCCATTGCCGGCATCATGGACGAGGCGGACCTGCAGCTGCTGCAGGACTTTGTCTCCTGGCTGAATGCCCACCGCCGCGAGAACTGGATCGACCTGCACAACCTTCGGGTGATCAAATACGGGGGCGGTCTCCATGTCGATTGTCATTTGACGGTGCCCTGGTATCTCAATGTCCTCGAGGCGCATGCCGAGATCGACGCATTGACCGCGCTTATCCGTGGCCGTTTCGGCGAGTCGATGGAATTCTTTGTCCACTCCGATGCCTGTCTCGACTTCTCCTGCCGCATCTGTACAAAAGCCAGCTGCGCGGTACGCAAGCACGCGTTTGAGCAGCGGGTCGAATGGACGCTGGCAACGGTCGTTCCCAACAAAAAGCATGAAAGCTCGCTGGCTACTGACCCCCTCCACCCGCACCCGCTAGCCTTGTGACCTGCCCTTGAGGAAAGGCGTACTGTTTCATGATCTATCCATTTGGATGCTAATTACTTCTTATCCGTCATTTGGTCATAACGAATAACAAGGCTTTCCTTGCCGTTGGCAACGTCGTAATGGACTATCTGGCCATTCGTCAGCGTGATCCGCTCGGCAACGATTTCCCCCTGACCCGAAGCGGGGCGACCGGCTAGCTCGATGACGACAGTTTCAAGCATCTCGTTATTGAGGACGGCACTGTGCAGCAGCGGGGAAGAGGCGTCGGAATTCTTGCTGATAACGATCTGCCTGGGCGATGGTTGTTTCGTCTCTTTCCCCCCGCCCCCTCCGCTGCCGCCATTCGCTGCGTTGGCAGACCCAAAACTGAAGCTTTCCACTTCAAACCAACCCTGGTCCTCCTTGCCGCTTGCCCCCTTTGTGGCGCCCTTGAACAGGCCTTGTTTGGTCCCCTTAAACTGCACATAGGTGCGATTGGCGGCCGGATGAGCCGGGCGGACAAAGGCCAGCGCCACCAGTGGCAGGAACAGGAGGAATGCATACTTTTTCATAATAAATAGTTTTATTGTTTTATTGTTTCGACTCTATTTTCTCATAAGTAAACGAGATGTCTTCAAGCGTGCCATTCTTTTTAATCCCGGAAATCAAGGCATTCGTCAGGGTAGTCGTCTTGGTGACCTTATTATTGTCATCGATGGTTTGGATGATGATGGTCTCGAATGGCTCCTTGTTGGAAAGGGCATTGTACAGCAGTGGGGTGGCATCATCCAGTTTTTTGTGGATGGTAACGGGATGTGGTCGTGCCCCCGCGGTCCTCCCGGATTTGGGATCCACCGGCACTTCAGTGCCCATTTCGAAGCTCAGAACTTCGAACCAGCCATCCTTTGCCCGGTCCTTTGATGTCGATGATCCCTTGAGCTGGCCTTGTTTGGTGCCTTTGAACGACACATAGGAATGAAAAGCGGTCGGGTGGGAGAAAGACAGGGCAACCACCGCCAGTAGCAGAGAAAATGCATAACGTATCATAATCGTAAGTTTTGCATAAATTTCGCCGCCGGATCGATCCGACCCAACCCCCAATCGACCAACCGGCAAAAAAATCTATGAACATGGCCTTACCGCCTCATTTGCCGCGGATTGGCTGCGACCTGCTCCGGGCTCAGTTCATAGTAAAGCTTTGTATATCCCGTAGGGTATTTACCGGATGCCGCCGCATCGGTCGTATTGATGATCAGCACATAATGCATCCATTCCCCCGTCAGAACAGGTGCATCCGGCGAAGCCTGATAATAGGAACCCGCCCCCAAACCATTGGCCGCGTTCCAGTAGGCGACGGGTGATCATTGAAGACAAGCCGGTCATAAAACGGAGCCTTCTGCGCGGCGGGTGCCGCAACCGAAAAAATCATATATAGCAGGCAATAAAGCATCCCTTAGAAGTTACCATTTTTCACTCTAATGCTTTAAATTTGGCCCGTCCTCAAAACCGGCTGCCATGAAAATACCTTTGTTCGTCTTCCTTCTTGCACTGTTTTCCCAATTCGCCTCCGCGCAGTATGCTCCCGGTTATTATATCGACAGTACGGGGAACAAGGTTCCCGGCCTGCTCAAATATGAATTCGGCGGCAGTATCTTTTCCAATAATAAAAAAGGCGCATGTCGGTTGATCTATAAGCCGGACTCCGCGTCCAAAACGACAAAGTTTAGCGCAGTGGAGATAAAGGGGTTTGTCATTGGAACGGATTCCTTTACCGTCATCCATGACTTCTGGTTGAATGCTGCGTCCTACTACCCCCAGGATTTTGTTCATGTGCTGGAGATTGGAACCATCAAGCTTCTCCAATATGACGCCACCATAGCCACCAGGTTCGGCGGTGATGACATCGACTATTGGATACTCGAAAAAGATAAGAAGGGCCACGTGCTGCGCAACGGAAACTGGCGGAAGTTATTGGAAGAGCTGATGGCCGACGATCCTGACCTGCTCGCAAAAATCAAGAATAAAGACCTTAAGTATAAAAATATCCGCGAGGCCATTCGCGCCTATAATGAATATACGGCCGGAGGGGCAGACCATTAGCCAAAATTCCTATATTTGCCCCCCGGTAGGGTCAAACCCAACCCGTCGACAGCATCCCCGCCCGGCGGTACTATCCCCGCCCCGGCGGGTCACATAAAATCACCCATCATGTCCACTTGGAAAGACTATCAGGATAAGCATAAAGATCGCTTTCTCTACGAACTACTCGAACTCCTCCGGATCCCCTCCGTCAGCGCCCGCAGCGAGCATAAGCCCGACATGCTAAAATGCGCCGCGGCGGTCATGCAGAGCCTCATCGAAGCCGGCGTCGAAAAGGCCGAAGTCTATCCCACCGATGGCCATCCCGTCGTCTATGGCGAAAAGATCGTCGATCCTTCCCGGCCGACGGTGCTCGTCTATGGCCACTATGATGTACAACCGCCTGATCCGCTCGAGCTCTGGCATAGCGGCCCTTTCGACCCGGTCATCAAAGACGGGAAGATCTATGCCCGCGGCTCCGCCGATGACAAGGGCCAGTTCTATATGCACGTAAAAGCGCTGGAGGTCATGTTGAAGACCGACTCCCTGCCCACCAACGTCAAATTTATCATCGAAGGCGAAGAAGAGATCGGCAGCCCCAATCTTGCGAAATTCGTCAAGACCCATAAAGAGCTGCTAAAGGCCGATGTGATCCTGATCAGCGACACCGCGATGCTCAGCCTGGACACGCCCTCTATCGATATCGGGGTACGCGGGCTGTCCTATATCGAAGTGGAAGTCACGGGCGCCAACCGCGACCTGCACAGCGGCGTCTATGGCGGGGCCGTCGCCAACCCGATTACCATCCTGGCGAAAATGATCGCCTCCTGTCATGATGAGAATAACCATATTACCATCCCCGGCTTTTATGATGGAGTCGTCGAGGCGACGCCGGCGGAACGGAAGCTGATGGCGAAAGCCCCTTATGACGAGGCCGCGTACAAAAAAGATCTTGGCGTAACCGAGCTCTGGGGTGAGAAAGGATTTACCACCAACGAACGCACCGGCATCCGCCCCACCATCGAGCTCAACGGGATCTGGGGCGGCTATACCGGCGAAGGCGCCAAAACCGTCCTGCCGTCAAAGGCCACGGCCAAGATCTCCGCCCGGCTGGTGCCCAATCAATCCGCGACCGTCATCACCGAAAAGTTGCTACGCTATTTCAAACAGATCGCGCCCCCCGGCGTCACCGTCAGGGCCGAGGAGCATCACGGTGGCGAGCCCTATATGACGCCCATCGACAGCAAGGCCTACCAATCGGCTGCGAAGGCCATCGAAGCCGTCTTCCATAAAGCCCCCATCCCGGTCCGCGGCGGGGGCAGCATTCCCATCTGCGCGCTCTTCGAAAAGGAGTTGGGGATCAAGATTGTCTTTATGGGTTTTGGCCTCGATAGTGATAATCTGCATTCGCCGAATGAGAAGTTCGAGCTGGCTAATTTCTACAAGGGTATCGAGACGATCCCTTATTTCCATAAATTTTTCGCGGAGAAGTAGGCAGGTGCAGTAACCCAAAAATAACCCTTTGTACCATGGATAATACCCCGGATATCCCTGCCGATGACCCCAACGTCCTCGACGACGTCGAATATATACTCTACCACGCCAGTGGCGGCAAGCGCTTCATCAACTACCTGGTCGACTGGATTTCGTTCAGCATTTTGTGGAGGCTTTTCCTGGTAGGATGGTACGGCAGGCTCCTCATCGCCCTCAATTTTCCTTTGACGAGCCGGGCGGAGATTTTATTAGTCTCCCTCACGGGCGAGATCGCCATGTTTAGTCTCCTGGTAGGCGGCGTCGAAGCAACTACCGGCGGCAAAACCCTCGGCAAAGTCTTCACCAACACCCGCGCCATCAACGACGACGGCTCCCGCATCAGCCCGAAAACCGCCTTCCTGCGCTGTTTTAGCCGTTTCGTCCCGTTCGAGGCCTTCTCAGCGCTAGGCAACCCGAGTTATCCCTGGCACGACCGCTGGACGCATACCATGGTCATCGACGAGAAGCTAACCACCTTGCCGCCGGCCGAGTGACCTTGCCGCCGGCCGATTGACCCTGCCCCCCGCAGCCACCCGAATTCTGTCTAAGTCAGATCCATTTCTGGAAATGGAACCCCAGGACGGAGTAGCCCTCGTTAAAATAGAACTTATGGGACCGGCTGTTTTGAACATAGGTATTCAACTCGATCGTTTTGCACTGGTGGCAGACGGCCCAGTCCTGGATACAGCTAAAGAAATGTTTACCTACTCCCCGGGACCGCAGGTCGGGGTCCACGATAACATTGTCGACTTCGAGCTGTTTGCCGGAATAGAAACGTACCGTTATCCAGCCGAACGACACGGCCACGAGTTTCCCTTCCTGCCAGAGGCCAAAGCAATGATATGTCGGCAAATCAAACATTTCTTTCAGATACCCCTCCAACAACCCGGGATCCGCTGCGGGGCGTAGTTTGTGGGCCAGGGGAATAATGGCCGCACTGTCGTGTATGGTTAATTCTCGGAATTCCATGTGACAAATATAAGCAATTAGTGGACAAATTCCACTAATTTTTTCGGTACTTTTGGCCATGAAGGATAGCTTAATAGCCGAAATGCGTGCCTTTAACCGGTTTTACACCGCCCTGGTGGGTGTCCTGAACCGAAAATTCCTGAGTGGCAAAATGACCTTGCCCGAGACAAGGGTGCTGCACGCCATTCATACCGTCGGGGGGATCACCGCCAACGATATCGTCCCCCTGCTGCATATCGACAAGAGTTATCTGAGCAAGATCCTGATCCGGTTCGAGAAGAAAAAATTTCTGACGAAGAAGGTCTCACCCAGCGACGGCAGGGCCTACCAGCTTTATTTGACGGAGGCGGGGAGAAAGGAGTTTTCGATCTATGACCGGCTGAGCGATGATTATGTAAAGCAGATCCTGGTGCAGCTCCCTGACCGGGAATGCGAGGAATTGGTGGAATGCATGCGGCGGATCACGGGGATACTCGGGCAGGTAAAGTTGTAGTTGGAAGAACGGCAGCAACCAAATTATCAGGACAATGCCTTAATTTTAATTCATGCCGCAAGCAAATCAAAAGCTCTCCAACCTCCAGGTTCTCCTTATCGCACTTTTAGCCTTATTAATCCCCGTCGCCTGGATCGAATGGCGCGTCCTGCATTATACGCATGGGGTGATGGCCTATCCGCTGGACGATACCTTTATCCATATGGCTATTGCCAAAAATTTACTGGTCAACCATGTCTGGGGCATCACCAAATTTGGGTTCGAGTCGGCCTCCTCCTCCCCTTTCTATACTGTGCTGATGACCGGGCTTTTCAAAATCTTTGGGGTCCATACCGTCATCCCGCTGATCATCAATATTATTGCGGGAATGCTGTTCCTGTGGGCGGCGCAGCGCTGGTTGCAGCGGCAGGGGTTGTCCACGCTCAGTCAGCTCATCATCCTGCTGCTCGTCAATTTCCTGACGCCCCTCCCTTTGCTGGTCATCAGCGGCATGGAGCATACTTTTCAATTGCTGTTTTGCTTTTTGTTTATCATTGCGGTGGCCGATGTAGTGGAAAAGCTGCCCGCTGCTCCCGGCTCCGCGCCTGTCGCGGCGGCCCCTGCCGCTCCCGGTTCGCCTCCCCACACCTTCCTCCGCCTGCTCTATTCCCTCTATCTATTCGGCGCCCTGATGGTTGCCACCCGCTATGAGTGCCTTTCTATCCTTGGTCTCGGCTGTCTTTTACTGTTCATCCGCGGCTGGCGGTGGCCGGCCATCAGCGTTGGCGCGGTCGGCGTGCTGCCCATCTTTATATTCGGCCTCTACGCCATGTCCAAGGGCAGCTATTTCATGCCCAATTCCGTGCTGCTAAAGTCATCGGTTCCGACTTCGGCCCATGGCCTGGTCCAATTCCTGGCGGAGGACTTGTGGTTTAAACTATTTTTCTCGCCCCGGGACTATAATTTCCTGGCGGCCCAGCGCCTGCTGCTGTTGCTGCCGCTGTTTTACCTGTTGTTCCTCCCGCGGGTCCGGGAGCGGGCGGGCTATCGCTATATGCTCATCATCCTGATGGGGGCGACCCTGGCGCATATCGCCTTCGCCTATCCGTCCAGGTTCCCGCGATATGAAGACTACCTGGTGGGTTGCTCCGTGACCCTCATGGGCGCGATGGTCGCCAAATACTACCGCGAGCTGCCCATGATCCGGATCAAAGGCGGCGAGTGGATTGCCGTTGCGGTTTTGATCATCCTGTTGATCCCCCTCTTTATCCGCAGCGAAAAAGTCTTCCGTAAGGCAAAGCAATACTGTGTCAACGTCTACGAGCAGCAATACCAGCTATCGCAGTTCGTGCATACGTATTATGACAGTACTCCCGTTGCCTTCAACGATATCGGCGCCATCTCCTTCTATTCCCGCGGCGACAAGCTCGACCTCTGGGGTCTCGCCAGCGTCGAAGTCGCCAAAAGCAAGCGCCAACACTATTTTTCCCCCGCTCTCCTCGACTCCCTCACCCATGAGCATGGCGTCAGGCTCGCCATCCTCTTCGACACCTGGTTCGACCCCGCCCTCCTCCACCGCTGGACCAAGGTCGCCTCCTGGCATAACCAAAACAACGTTATCCTCGGGGATGACAGCGTTTCGTTCTTCTCGATCGAGGCCGCGGATACGACGGTGTTAAGGAAGAATTTGGAGGAGTATGAGACGCGGTTACCGAAGGGGGTTGGGGTGAGCTATTATTAGGGGGCTGATGCTCAAAAAGAAATGGTACCGGCTGGCGGCGGCCGGTTTATGCGACACATGGGGCTGCCCAATAACAGAACGGTACAATTCCGGCCGATACGCTTTGGGGTAGCGAAAACCGCCAGCCTGTGCTGGTTTTTTTTGGTGTAAGTTCCGACTTAACAAAGCTCAAACTCCGGTTACCGCAGGGTAGTGCAGGTTCGAATCCTGTCTTCCCGACTTTTTAGGTTGATTTTCAATTAATTAGAAGCTGTTCGGACACATTTCGGACAGGTTTTTCAACATTCTAAGGAGGCATTTCTATTTATTTCTGTTCAATAACGATAGGATTGCGATTACTGCGGCACCTCCCAGTACCCACTTGATCCATTCATCATTGGCAACAAGTCGCGAAGAGTTGTCAATTCTCTGCTTCAGTTCATTTATAGCTGTATCCAAGTGATTTCTATTGAACCGAATTATACTCCCATGATCAATGTTTTTAACTTCCAGAGTGTCCTCAACAACCAAAAGACTTGGCACTCTTTTTTGGTTTGCAAATTGCCATTCATCCAATACCTTAGTATAACTGTGAGATTGATCTGTAATTATTCCTAAGAAAATGTCAGACAGCTCGATGTTCTTTTGGGTTGTTGAACAATTACCACTGTACTTTCAATCCTATTGATAAGGCAGTGGAGCTATACGAACGTATGTTAAAAGAGAAAGATGATCTGATTGATAAACTGGCTGGTGAAAAGAAAAAATAGCATTTGATACTTAAATAATTGGCAATGAAACAAGTTACTTTACATATTCCTGACAATAAATATCCGCTGTTTCTTGAGATAGCTCATAGCCTGAACTTCGTAAAGAAAATTGAAGTTGATGAAGAACCGTCTAAGGGAAAGATTTTGAAGGGAATAAAACAAGCGGTAAAGGAAATGAATTTGGTAAAGGCCGGTAAATTGAAGGCCCGTGACGCAAGAGAACTGATAAATGAGTTATAAGGTCCGTACTATACCTAATTTTGATAAGGCATTAAAACGATTGGTTAAGAAATATCCATCGTTAAAAATGGAATTTGTTGCCTTTACCTTTCTTTGAGCAAAATACTTCTTCAACTCTGAAAAGTTCATACCTTCCGTTTCACTGGCGATTTTCGTCCTCCGCTCCCTCATAAATCCGACGGCATCGAACTCCCTCTGTTCTTTCTTCACTGGCTTTATAATATTCATAATAAATAGTTGCTTTGCATCCGTTACTACCTATGAAACAGATGCCAGGATAACAACAATATCTTTTTCTAGCTGATCCAGGTTTAAATGTATTATATCCCACACTATCGTATCATCAATACCAAAATAATCGTGGACAATGATGTTCCTGAAATCTTTCACTTCCCGCCAGTCAACAGAAGGATATTTATCCCTGAAAGGCTTGTCGATTCTTGCAACTGCTTCTCCAATAATTGAAAAATTCCGTTCTACGGCGTGCTTGGTTTTAAGATCACCCAAGTACATATCAAAAGTCATACCTCTTATAAAATCCTTTATGTTGCCGATGGCTTCGAGAATATCCTGAAGCAATGACGGGATATCTCTTTCAGACATGAATCAGGCTTTTTTCCACGAAAGGAAGATAACGGGGCTTGATAGCCCGGCGGGAAACAAGATCAATTTTTTGTTTGAATAGGTCCTCTAATTCGTGCGCTAATTTGATAAATCCGATCCCGATGCGACCATTAAAATCAACCAGTATGTCAATATCGCTTTTTTCATTGTAGTCTCCGCGAGCGTAGGAGCCAAATAACCCCAATTCAGAAATAGGATAACGCCCTTGCAATTCAGGCTTTTTCCGGCTGAGTAAGTCTAATATTTGCTCCTTAGTGTACATATAGCAAACTTACAAAAAAACGGTCGTCCAAGCAAATGGAGAGATTCAGGCCGCCCTGCGCCCCAAATCGGGAGATCCCTGCCATTGGCCCCGTCAATGGCAGTCATACAGGCACCGGCCCGGCTTGTCCCGGAAATTAACCTTTGCCATCTGGGGAGGGCCTATGATATCAAGGATCTTATTGCCGATGTAGACTTTTTTTTGTACACCGTCCCTGAAGATGATTGTTTTATCCGAATGATTGCCTGACTTGTCCTCATTGTTAAGATCTAATGCAGATACTTTTGCTTAAAATTAATAACAAAGAGAAAATGAAAAGAGATAAAATATTCTATTGGATCGCAACAAGTTTAGTTGCATTGTCGGGAGTAATGGCGGGCATCATGTATTTCGTAAGCCCCTTTATAGCGAAAGAGTTCAAACATTTGGGATTTCCTGATTACTTCAGGATTGAATTAGCAACAGCCAAAATATTAGGTGCATTTGCAATTATATTACCAATGGTTCCTGGCCGTGTTAAAGAATGGACTTATGCAGGTTTTGCCATTGCGTTTATTTCCGCGACCACAGCACATATTTCCGTTGAAAGTGTATCCAATACGATGAAATCAGCTTTTGATGACGAGAATGGATATGAGTTGACCGAGCTTGGCCAACAATTTGTGCATTATAAAATGAATGAATTGGTCCCGAGAATTAGCTAAGACTGAAGAAATCTCGTCTTGCCTAAAATATCCTTCGCCTTTTTCAACTTTTCCGGAAAGGGATTTTCCGCTGCGGGGATAAAAGTATTAGTAACCACTACAACGGGTGGAATCCTTTTTTTGCGTTTGGTGCTGACCGCAGTGGGCTTTTTCGTAACCGGCATATTTCAAAGTTAATCAATTCTTTTAACAAGGAAACCAAGGAATTTCAGGTCTGCCTTGGGTTCAAACGGCAACTCGGCATACCCCTCCCCGTCTTCAATTAATACATTGATAATAAAGTGTTTGTTAAATGTGGAGTAATAGGTCCGAAGTATCCTGGTATAGAGTTTAGTCCGTTCTTGCATACTACCAGAGAAGAAGATCTCAGTGTCCGGAAACTTGGAAGTAAAATCTATCAAAATTTGGAGGATCGTCGCTAAAACCCTGATAATATCTCCGTTATTGGAGTTGGCCTTGTCGTCAACAGAGCCATCAGGCAATACATCGCCAAAACCCATATTGACAATATTCCGGAGGCCGGTGTAAGTGAAAACTACTTCCTTGACAATTCGTTTCTTGCCGATGCTTGTAAATGTGTACCGGCTGGCCTGGGTATGATCGTATGGGTAAGTATTATCTTTCACACAAAGGATTTCAAAAGGTGATTGATTACTATTTCGCGTACACGGGGGCAGGGCTGGATTTTCTGCCGTTGCAACATCGGCGAATTCACCGTAAATCAACCTCAATTCTCTATATCGTTGCCAGTGTAATAATGACGTTTCCATAAAGGTAGGAAAATCACCATGCCAGGCAACTAAATTATTTAGTTTTTGTCAATGGCGGCACAATAAGGGAGCTATTTTTAGACTGCTACTTAAAATAATTGCTTTGCCTACCGGTACCGCATCTCTTTCCGAAGCCCTTCATCGGAATCGTCGGGATAGTATACTTGAAGAAGGAAGTGCTTTAGCAAGTACTAACCGAATTTGGTTCACTTGATTTCGCGAAACCCCCTCGCAGAAAGTGTTTTTGCGGTAAATTAGACCATGATTAGCCACCGCCTGTTGCCCTTCACTACCCTGTTCCTGCTATGTCTGTCCTACGAGGGCGTGGCCCAGCATGACACTACTGTCGACATTTGCGTCTATGGCGGCACCTCTGCGGGTGTGATCGCAGGCTATTCGGCAAAGCGGTTAGGCCATTCGGCTGTGCTAATAGAGCCGGGCGGTCAGGTGGGTGGAATGACAACCGGCGGGCTGGGAGAGACGGACATCGGGAACAAAGACGCTATCACCGGATTGGCAAGGGATTTTTATCGCCGGGTAGGGGCGTATTATGGCCGGCCTGAAAGCTGGATTTTCGAGCCGCATGTGGCTGCGGCTGTTTTCGATGACTATATCCGGGCCGTAAAACTGCCGGTATGGTTACATTACCGGTTGAATCGCGTCGAGAAAAAAGGAGCGGCTGTTACGGCCATCATACTTGAGCAGGCAAACTTCGCTACCGGGCCAATGTTTGTGAAGGTCCGCGCGAAAGTCTTCCTCGATTGCTCCTATGAAGGCGACCTGATGGCTGCCGCAGGCGTTTCTTATGCAACCGGTCGCGAATCAAACAGTGTATACGATGAGAGCTACGATGGTTGGCAGCTGCGCGACAAACACCAGTTCCCGGAGGGCATTGATCCCTACCGCAAAGCGGGTGAGCCGTCAAGCGGGCTGTTGTGGGGCATCAGCGCGGGTGCGCCCGATTCCACCGGCGCCGGCGACAGGCGAATCCAGGCGTATAATTTTCGGATTTGTCTCACCGATAGTCCCGCCAATCTCATTCCGATCGATAAACCCCCGCGATACAACCCCGATCATTACGAGCTGCTATTGAGGCTGATCAATTCCCGGCCCGGAGCCAGGCTTTCGGCTTACCTGAACATCAACCTTATGCCTAATCGCAAAACTGATATCAATAACAACGGCCCGTTTTCTACGGATATGATCGGGATGAATTATTCATATCCGGATGCCTCCTATGTCGAGCGGCAGCGAATGTGGCGCGAGCACGCCGACTACACGAAGGGGCTTTTGTATTTCCTCGGCCATGATCAACGAGTACCGGAGGCGTTGCGAGCGGAGATGCTGCAATGGGGCTATCCCAGAGATGAGTTTGTACAAACCCGGCACTGGACCTCTCAATTGTATATCCGGGAGGCACGGCGGATGCGAGGCGAATATGTCATGACGCAGGCCAATTGTCAGGGTAAAGCAGCGGTGACGGATGGGGTCGGTTTGGCGGCCTATACCATGGATTCACACAATTGCGAACGTTTGGTCGTTCATGGCGTGGTCAAGAACGAAGGAGATGTACAGATCGGCGGCTTCGGTCCGTATCCGATAGCGTACCGCAGCATCGTTCCGAAGAAGAACGAATGTCATAATCTTCTTGTTCCGGTTTGCCTCTCGGCTTCGCATATTGCGTACGGGTCGATCCGGATGGAGCCGGTGTTTATGGTACTGGGGCAGTCCGCTGCGCTCGCCGCACATTTGGCCATTCGGGAAGGGCGGTCAGTGCAGGCGGTTGACGTGACGGAATTACAGAGGATGTTGAAGGTTAATCCATTATTGGAGCGAGTGGAATAATGAAGACCCCGGTAATGGCGCCTGCCCGGGCAAAGGGCGACAAGGTACACGCATGCTCACCTCAATACGGTACAAAGAATTTTAGTAAAAACCCGGGCTCCGGAATCATTTAAATGACCAAAATCGTTAAACAATAGCCTGTTATTATTAAAATTATAGCTGTTTGAAAAGTCAATTACCGGGACGGTTTTGTTACGGCAGATTTCTTTGACTTTTTCATCGAAACATTTTTCGGCATAGTCCGGCTTTATCAAATCGGGAGAAAATACCACAAAAAGCTTGATATCATTGTCCTTTATATCATCAAGAAATTGAGCAAACAAATTTATTAAGGAGCTGTCATAAACAGGTTGAACTAATTTCATGTTATTCGTTGCTGTTTCAGCATCCAGCTTCGCTTGTAATTGGAGGGAATCCACCACCCCAAATAACGGCCCATATCCTCTAAAATCATCCTGCGGTTTTAGCTTATATTCAATAACATGAACGATAGTGGAATTAAATTGAACTGTTTTGGACAGGCATTTCAACCGTCCGAAGAATCTGTCTTTCCGGCTAAAATCCCGGAAAATAATATCCCCCACCCTTTCATAATAAGGAAACAAATCTGCCATCCTGTCTTGCTGATTGTGCCGATCGAAAAACCAGTCTGCATCGACATCCAGGATGATCATTTTTGGCTTTGAACGTCTTTTCCGGATTTCATAAACAGCCCTGTTAAATAATAGCTTTTGCCCCATCGTTCCATAATTGAAAGCGGATTCATGAAGAGAATCCTGAATAATTTCCGGAATGAAATGCCTCATCGCATGTGAACTACCTAATACAATTATGTCTGACGTGTCGCTTTTTACAATATAACTTAACCTTGCAAACTTTCCGGTCTTTTGCGAATAAAAAAGCATTTTAGAAAATCCACCAAAAATATAATCACATAAAATAAGGGCGATTAAAAAAACAACAACGGTAAAAATGCCTTTTTTACTCATAGCGCTAAAATTGAAAGTAAATAAACTGTCCTCCATCGAATACGCCTAAATAAAATATGATTAAAATTAAAAAAATATAAAACGACATCTTCATATAAGGGCGTATCGGTTTATTTTCAGGCAATAAAATCCGGGCAATTTTTGAACGATTCTCCAACGTCAATAATATAGCAATAGCAATTACCGCATATATCGGTGCAGTTACATCCTGATTGCCGGGAATAAATAAAGTTCCAAAATGAGTGAAAATGGATTTAATAACAAAGAAGGAGTCCTGGACTGTATTCGACCTGAAAAATATCCATCCAAAACTTACGACGGCAAAAATCCAGATTTTGGGGTATTTATACTTTTTACCATTTGCTACAATTGACTCGATTATCAGATAAAGTCCATGGAATGCGCCCCAGATTATAAAGGTCCAATTTGCACCATGCCAAAGACCGCTGACTAAAAAGGTAATGAATAAATTCCTATAGGTATTGATTTTCGAACCATGGCTCCCGCCAAGCGGGAAATATAGATAATCTCTGAACCAGGTTGACAGCGAAATATGCCATCTTCGCCAAAATTCTGAAAGGCTGTGTGATGCATAAGGTGTTCGGAAATTCGTCATCAGTTGAATTCCCATTGCTTTCGATGCCCCGATGGCGATTAAAGAATATCCTGCAAAATCACAATAAATCTGAAAAGCGAAAAAAAATGTAGCCACTATAAAGGTAATTCCTGCATGAGCATGAACATTATTATAGACTGCGTTTACATATAAAGAACATCGGTCCGCAACCACGAGCTTCATAAAAAAGCCCATACACATTGATTTGAGGCCTTCGGTTAAGACATTCAAATCGAAATTCACTTTCGTCTTAAACTGATGCAACAAATTCTGAGGCCTTTCTATCGGCCCGGCAACCAGTTGAGGGTAATACATGACATATAAAGAATAAATCCCAAAATGTTTTTCTGCCTTTTGGTGACCACGATAAACTTCAATGACATAACTCAAACTCTGGAAAGTATGAAAGGACAGCCCGATAGGCAATATGATCTTGAGGATTTTTATGCTGTAGTTCCAGTGAAATACTTTTGCTATTTCGTTATAGTTTATAACGATAAAATTATAATATTTGAAAATGCACAAAACCAAACAAGTACTTAAAATACTAACCGTTAACAAGGCTTTTTTATGCAACGGATTCTGAGCTTTTTCTATATATATTCCGGCCAGATAGTCGATAACGATGGTGACAATCAGTATTAAAATGTAAATGGGTATAAAAGACATATAAAAAAAGCAGCTGGCGGCCAGCAGCATTATCCATCGAAATCTAAAAGGCAATAAATAATATAGTGTAGTGACTGCGAGAAAGAAGAAAAGAAAATTAAAGGAATTAAATAACATAGGGTGGCAAAATACTCAATCAAATCTGATTTTTTACCAAATTCACCAGGAAAAATAGGAATTTTTTGGCAATAGCATATCCGTTAAGCAGGGGCTATTTCCCATTCAGGTATTTCTTTCGAAATTCTTCGGTGATAGCGATGAATTCCGGGAGCTTCCGGATATGATCCAGATCGGTGTCCGCCGCAATATGATCGAAATCGACCCACCCGGTCCCAAGGGCTTTTTTGTAGAAGAAAAGGGCGGAGTCGGGGGTATTGGTTAAGGAATAGACGCAGGCCATATTGTAAGCAGCGCTGTTATCTGTTGGATTTAGCTGCAATTGCCGGCTGAAACAGCATTTTGCCGAATCATATTTTTTCTCCGTGGAATAAATGTTCCCCAACATTCCGTAAGCGGCTCCGTAAGCAGGTCGATGCCTTATGGTTTCCGTATAAAGCCATTTCGCAGAGTCATACCTGTTTTGATAAAAATATATATTCCCCATGACGTAATAGCTGTCTTCATCTGTTGAGTCCAATTGCAACGCTTTCCTGATATAGAGTAGTGCGGAATCGTAAACCTTTTCGTTCGCATACTCTGCTCCCACACCTTCGAATGCATATTCAAGTTTTGAATTTAATCTGATGGCCGATTTGTAGTACCATATTGCCGAATCGCGGAAGGTCTGATGGAAATAGACGTTTCCCATGTTGGCGAGGGTAAATTCATCATTTGGCTGAAGGCGTAAAGCTGTCAGGAAACACCACTTCGCTGAATCGTATAGTTGTTCACGGTCGCAGTAAATGCCCCCTAAAGAATTATAAACCGATTCATAATTGCTGTCGATCCGTATACTTTGAAGATAACAGTACTTGGCCGAGTCATATTTCTCTTCATTTTCATAAACGTGGCCTAACCTGACGTATGCGGCTTCGTATTTTGGATCCAGCCTTAAGGTTTCTTTGTAATACCACTTCGCAGAATCATCCTGTCTTTTTTCAGTGTACACATTGCCCAGGCAAAAATATGCGTACTGGAATTTCGGATTCAATCGGATGGCTCTGTAATAATACCATTTTGCCGAATCGTAATTCTGTTGACCATGATAGAGCCTTCCGATGCTTGCAAATGCAAATTCAGATTTGGGATTTAGCCGTAAAACTTCCAGGTAACACCATCTTGCTGAATCGTATTTCTTTTCTTCAGAAAAAACATTAGCCAACGAATTATATGCGTATTCATATTTCGGATTCAATCGGATGCCTTTGTAATAATAGGATTTTGCTGAATCACCCAAATGTCGATAATAGCAGACATTTCCCAGGCCGACATCCGCGTGCTCGTTTTTTGGATTTATCCTTAAGGATTCTTTGTAAAACCAATTTGCCGAGTCGTAATTCTTTTTGTTTACAAAGACATTCCCGAGGCCAGCGTAAGCGCCTTCATAATTGGGATTTATGCGAATAACCTGGAGGTAACACCATTTTGCGGAATCATATTCTTTTTCAATGTTATAAATATCGCCCAGCCTGGAATAGGGGTATTGGAGTTTTGGCTCTACTTTAGACGCCAATCTGCAATACCATTTTGCTGAATCGTAGTTCTCTCTGGCAAAAAAGACCGCTCCGATATTGTCAATGGCAAGCCCGGATTTTGGATTGCATCGGCTGGCTGCCCGGAAATACCATATGGCAGAATCATAGTTCTTTTTCCTATTGTCAAAGTCAACTCCGATATTGTTGTATCCGAGCCAGTTGTTCGGATTCAGTTTCAACGCTGCGCGATAGTACCAGATCGCCGAATCCGGTTTGTTGGTGTCGTCAAGGACGTTTCCAATTCCAATATAGGCGCCTAACGTCTTAGGGTCGATCGTCAAAGCTTTCCGATAAAAATACAGCGCTGAATCGTAACCCTGCGAGTCGTAATAATTATCTCCGCAAGCACTATACGCATACGCATCCGTTGGATTTTGACGGATTGCTTCCCGGTAATATATCTTGGCCGAATCATAGTTTCGTTCCTCCATAAAGACGTATCCCAGTACTCTATAAATATTTTCGAATTTTGGATTTAGTCTTGCCGCTGCTTTATAATACCATTTTGCCGAATCATCTTTATCCAGGTCCCGGTAAATATTTCCCAGGTGATACAGCGGATAGGCCCATTTCGGCGCCATGGCGATCGACTTTTCCGCCATCCGTTGCGCGGAATCATATTGTTTTTCCTCTTCGTATAACAGGGCAAGCAGGTGGTAATTATAAGAAACTTCGGGATTGGATGAAATGGCCTGGTAGGTGTAACGCTTGGCTGTCTGGATATCCTTAACAACCCCTTCCTTACTGACAAAACTCCTGCCCAGCAGAAAATCTCTCAATCCCAGGAGTTGCCTGGAGATGATGGAATCCTGCCCCCCGGTCCGGTACAAATAGTCGATTGCCTTTTGCACGTAGGAGGCAGCTACCGAGTATTTGATCCCGATTGTCTTCACCACCCGTTCTTCAAATGACCCTTTATTCGAATGTCCATTGCTCGCGCTTTGCAGCATCCGGATAGTGAAGGGGCCGTCTTTGCCGCTGAGGTACAAGGCCACCTTCTCCTGCGCTACATCCACATATTCCATGGCCAGGTTGAACTCACCTTCCCTGGTCAGAGGGCTATCCGGATACCGTTTTTGCATTTGCGCCAGGAGGTGTTCCGCCCCGCCTGCGCCGCCGATACTGTCGCCCTTGATCGCTTCCATCAACCGGTTGTAGCTCCGCGTTTGCATGCTGTCCGAGGCGATCCGGGCATCCCTTGACCGGCCCTTCTGCAATGCGGCGAAATCATCCCCTTTTTCCTTCAACACGGCCCACCGCTCTGTGTACGCGCTGTCTTTTCTGGACAGGATGATGTCGCCTCCGCTGCCATATACAAATGTCGGATCCTGGCTGGCCTTGAATTTTTGCCTGGCATCGTTGTGGACGTTTGTCGTGAGATATGCTGCCAATTCCCTGGAACTTACCCGCTCGTCACCGTTATCATCCGCTGCCCCGCTTAACCCCTCGATCAGGTAATAAGTGAAGAGCCCATGGCCGTGTGCATAGCTAATGTCCTCCAATGCCGTCTCTCCGGCGCTGGCGCTCAACATGATCATTTCTCCGTTCGTTCGTTCGGCGATTCCGTTTTGGGCGGCAGCGAGTCCTTCCTGCCCGCCATACAGCTCATTTACCCGGCAGGCATCCCAGATCAGCACCGCATCGACCTGCTTGCTCACGAGGTTATCTTCGATGATGGCTTTGACATCGTACATGCGGAGCGTGCCGGCCGAGAAATAGTTGTTTTTGTCACCCTGTGGATTGCAGTCGCTCAGCAGGAAGAAATAAAGGTTAGAGCTGATGGCGTCGCCATGCCCGGCAAAATAGAAATATACCCGGTCACCTTTCTCGAATTTCTTGGTTTTTAACCAGTGTTCGATCCGGATGATGGCATCCGTCCGGGCCTGTTCATTTACGAGTAGCAAGATATTGCTGTCCTTGACGTTGCCGCCCGCCCGGGATTGCAGAAAATCCATGAACAGGTAGGCGTCCCGGTCCGCATAATGCAACGGCCGGATATACTTGTAATTGGACACGCCGACTATCACGGCATAACAGGTACCGGTGACAAAGCTGCTGTCGGACGTGCTGGAAACCCCGGCACCCCGCTGGTTTTGGGCCTGGCTTGCCAGGCCCAACAGGAGCAAAAATATAATTAGCAGTCTGTCCATGAAAAGGAGTGCGCGGGTCCAGAGGGGGAATGCCTTATAGCTTTAAATATACTCATTTTCGCGATACGACGGCCATTTACCGGATCAGTAACAATGTACCCTTTTCTATTTTTCCCGTTCCACCGTCGAACTGGTACCGGCACACCCATACATAGGTGCCCGTAGGCTGCATGGCGCCATTAACGCTGCCATCCCAGCCTCTGGAATAGTCTTCCGTCGCAAAGACCTGCTGTCCCCAGCGGTTAAACACCTGCAAATGGTAGCGGATCATATTGCCGAGCACAACGGGACGGTAAATATTATTGGCTCCATTGCCATCGGGAGTAAAGGCATTGGGGAAATAGATGCCGAAGAGACATTGTTTGGTGGTGATCGCAATATCCTCGGTGGCCGAACATCCCTGTTTGTCGGTGACCGTCAAGGTATAATTCCCCGCTTGCTTTACGGTAATATCAGCGGTGGTCTCGCCGCTGCTCCAGAGATAGGAGTCGAATGAACCGATAGCTGCTATGCTGTTGGGATACCCATTGCAGATCACCGTATCCGGCGCCAGGAACCCTTTGGGATTTGGAAAGATTTGCGTGATGGCAACGGTGTCGCTCCCGGAACATCCATTGTTATCCACAACCCGCACCCAGTAAGTGCCGGTCGTATCGACTTGCAGCATAGAGGCGCTGCTACCGTCCTGCCAGGAGTAACTGCTATAGCCCGTACCCGCATCCAGGATGCGGCTGGCTCCCGCACAAAGCGCGGTATCCGGGTTCAATTTCACCACCGGCAAGGGATAGACCTGCAGCACCTGTAGCGTATCGCTGGTAAAACAACCATTCGGCGACTGTGCTTTTACCGAATACGAGCCCGCCTGGTACGCAAAGATGGTCGCATTGGTAGCGCCATTATTCCAGAGATAGCTGGCAAAGGCTGAACCCGCGTCCAGGAGGATGCTATCGCCTTTACAAAAGCTGGTATCGTTACCCAAATGCACCGGCAGCGGCATGTATACCGTTACGTCGATGGTGCTTTTTACCATACAACCCAGTGAAGTCCTGGCCGTAGCCACGTACCGGGTGTTTACCGTGGGGGTTACGATGACCGCTTGCGTGTTATAGGTGCTGCCATCGGCTGCGCTCGTCCAGGAATAGTTCATATATCCATCCGGCGCCTGCAGGGTCACCGGCATGTCGAGGCAGGTGCTGATGTCCGGACCCACCGAGAAATTGAGGGAGGGCGCCTGTTGCACCACTATGCTGGAACTTATCGGCGACCCGCAGGTGTTGATCACGGTGACCGAATACATGCCCGGGCCTGTGACCAGCAGGGTGTCGGCGACCGAGCCATCCTGCCATAGGTAGCTGCTATACCCCGTGGCCGGTCGTAACACCAGCGTACTGTCGGGACATAGCCAGGTATTGGCGCCAAGGGAAATAGGCTTTCCAGCGGGTAGGACGGTCAGTGGCTTTGCGTCACTCAGGTTGCTGCAGGTGCCGTTCATAGAAGCTGTTATCGTTCCCTGGAATTGGTCGCGATAGATGAGCTGCAGCGTGGTGTCGGTGGGCATCTGGTAGGACTGGATATTCGTGGTATCGAAATTCCATACCGGCCACTCGCCGCAACCGGGGTTTCTGAGAACGGTGAAGGTCGCCGGAGAACCGGCGCAGACCTGCGCCTGATTGGCCACCAGCTGGAGGGAATTGCAGGAGGCCAGGGCTTTACATGCCGTTTGTTGCACGGGGGCGCCATCGATGGGCGGGGGCATGTTATAGGTGTTGCGGCGGAAGGTATTGCTTGCGACGCCATCCCAATAAGGATTGGTATAGGGTATCATGGAGTAGGATGCTACCCAGCTGGCGGATGTATCAACACCGCTACAGGTGCTGCTGGTATCGCTGTCGTGCAACCGGATGAACTCGCCGCCTTCCGTGTTGGTTGCCTGATCGGTATATTCCTGGACCACGATGTCTTCGTCCGGAGAGATGTTTATGAAGTTTGAGGTCCAGGCATCGGCGCGGCCTCGCTGGCGGAGGACGCGTTCTTTGACGATCTGGCCTTGTTCGATGGCCCCGTAGAAGATGTCTTCATCATAGCCCGAGATATACCGCATATAGGTATAGGATATCCGCCCCGAAGGATGTTGGGTGAAATAGGTATTGTAGAAATTGGTTTGCACATTGCTC
>Ga0302324_100008346_pt1 | contig 21876 bp, 22 predicted proteins | sample Palsa_T0_1_FD_201949 | JGI IMG/M metagenome (GOLD analysis project Ga0302324, IMG submission 201949) | Peat permafrost microbial communities from Stordalen Mire near Abisko, Sweden - Palsa_T0_1 | ecosystem: Environmental > Terrestrial > Soil > Palsa > Peat permafrost | place: Sweden: Abisko...
GCCGAGACCCGAGCCAATGCCGCCTGGACAGCGTCGTTGTCGCTGATGTCGCAGCCGGTCAGAAATGTGAGCGCGCCGAGCGACAGCGTGCGGCCCGCCAAAGTCCGCCGTGTGATCTCCGAGCTGGTCATTGTTTTGCCTCGTGCTTCGGCGCTGAGGCGTGGCCTAGCACCATGGCGAGCAGCGTGCGCGGCACGAGGGCTACCAATGCGACGTGAACGGCCAGGAACAAGCAGATCGCGGTCATCATCAGGAAGTGCACGATACGGGCACCCTGGAAGCCGCCGAGCATGGCCTCCAGAGGATAGGTTTGCACCGGTTTCCAGATCGCGAGGCCTGAGCCGATCAGGCCGAGTACCGCCAACAGCGCACCCCAATAGAATACTTTTTGCACAGCGTTGTATTCGCCGAGCCTGTGGTCCAGCCGGAAGCGCAGAGCCGCCGTGAAGTCGCGCCAAAAGCCGCGTGGTCCGACCGGCAGGAAATCACGGCGGAAATGGCCGGACGCCGCACCCCAAACGACAAATCCCAGCCAGGACAGCACCAGGGTCCACATGCCGGCGAAATGCCAGGCGATGGCGCTCGCGACACCGGGGTCATTGTGGCGTGCCAGCGCGGCTTCGACGTCACCGCCCAGTGTGGCCCATTCGGGGAAGGTGAAGGGGAAGATGGGGGAGGCGTTGTAGATCCGCCAGCCACTGCCCACCATCACCAGCACCGACAGCGCCATGATCCAGTGTGTCACGCGGACAGGCCACGCGTGGTGCTGTTCTTCGGCTGGAACTGAAGCATGCGCTGCCGGGACATCGGGGGAGTCGGTTGTCGCACTCAAGACACCGGCTCCAGCAGGTTGGCTCGAAGGATTTCGCCGGCTTCGGCGGTTGCCAGAAAACGCAGCAAAGCATCCGGGTTGGGGCGGCGCGCCGACCGGGTCACGGCAGCGACCGCGAGACGCTGCGCCGAAAGACCCGGCGTGGCGACTTCCTCCAAATCCTTGGTTAGTTCGGTTGCGTGCAGCAGCGCATAAGCCGCTTCGCCATCGAGCAGCATCGTCCGCGCTTCACCCGTATCGAAGGTGCCGACCAGTCGCCCAGGGCGCAGGTCCCCTTCGGCGAGGATCGCGGGACCGTCCGGACCGCCGCCCCATACCGGATCCGGAGCGGCGAACGTCTCCTGTTCGATGGATTTTCGCCCGCTCCCCCGCCTCGCCGCCACCACCAGACGGTTCCGCCACTGGGCCGATCGCGGAAAATCCGCGAGTTGTCCCGATGCGCCGATACGCGCGAGGACCTCGGGCAAGGTCACGACAACGTCGTTCTGGATTTCGCGCGCGAGTTGGGCTGGGATCGCATTCGGAGCGGTGGGGAAAATTCGCAGTTGAACGCCGTTCCGGGAGTGAAACGCCACTGCGATATCGCGCAAGGGATACGCCAATGGCGGGTCGCAATGGACGACGAGGTCGGTGGTTTCGGCCCGCGCCGCCGTCGCGGCGAATGCCAGTGTGGCGACGATCGCCGCCCCCGTGTTCACAACCAGGGCCATACGTGCCGCGTGCCGAGATTCCTCAACCCCATGTCAGCCTCCTGCATTTGGCGCGTTGGCGCCTTATGAGCCGTCGTCTGAGCGGAGACTCGGGCCAGAGGAAGTCGTTACAGCCGATTTTGGGTAAAGACTTCCGGGAGCGCTTCGTTCCACTGGCGGCGGAATGTGCTGCCGGGGCCTCCGAACAAGCGGACCCGAGATGCGATGGCGCGACCTCGCCGTCGGCCCACCGGCGTTGCCCATGCCAAAAAACAGTGCGGAGCCGCCGTGGCCGTTGGTACTTCATCCTCCCAGAGCCTGCGTGTGCAGGTGGGCACCAGATACCGAGACCAAGATCCCGGCAGAGCCAGCTCCCGAGGAAGATGCTTACTGGCCCTGGGGATGTATGACCTGACGCACCCGGCAGCCCCGCCAACTCTATCTAGGGATGATCGGGGCGCGCGGCAACCGTTTCGCGTGCCTCATCCGGCCGGCCGGTCAATGGCAGTGTCTCGCTCGAGTCGGCGATCGCCTCCGCCCGTTTGGCCAGACCCTTGAGGCGGCGGCTGATTTTCGGTTCGGGCTTCACGGCTTGCAGCGTGCCGTTTTCTCTCTGCTCCCGCTGCTCGTGCAGCTCGTCCGACAGCAACAACGCCGCCATCAGCAACAGCCGCGCTTCGCCACCAGGTCCGCTTGAGGCTGTGATCTCCGCGATTCGCCGATCGAGGTCGGCCGCCAGCGCGAGCAGACGGTCTTCCTCGCCATCGGCGCAGCCGAGGATGTAACCATAACCATTGACCTGCAGTGAAACCTGCGCCATTCCGCGATCCTTCCCTGTCTTTGACGGCCCCTGTCTTTGACGGCCCCTGTCTTTGACGACGACGTCTCTGACGGCGACGTCGCGGCACGCCTCAGCCTGGAGAGCTCCCCAGCGCTTCGCGCAACCGCCCGATCAGCCGGTCCAGCCGAGCGGCGGCTTCGGCCGATGGCTGACCCGGTCTTGGAGCGTCCAAACGCCGGACGATCCGTTCGAGGGCGGCCTCCAGACGGTCGGCCACCGCGGCCAGATCCTCCGCCCCGTCGGTCTCGTCGGTCGTGGTGTTCCTCGCCATGGCGATTCCAGTCCAGATGCCTCGCGGGAATGAACTTGCCTGTTGCCTGGACGTCAAGCGCGGTGTTTGAACGACACATGGAATATTTCCTGGGGGAATGTTTCCCGGCCGTAATCGTGTATGGCCTCGACGATGCCGTCGCGGCATTGGCCAAAGCGGCGGCGGCCAAAGGGGCGGCGGCCAAAGGGGCGGCGGCCAAAGGGGCGGCGGATCGGACGGGGGTGACCCTGCTTTCAGCACCGGGAGCGGCGCTCCACGCGGGCTGTGGCTGGTGGCGGGCTTTGGTCGCCGAGGCTCGGGCAGCGCATCCCGAGGTGCCGTGCACGGACATTCTGGACTGCGCGGACGCAACCGGACAAGCGATGGCGGCGCTGCGAATCGGACTGCCGCGGCTTGTCCTCTGGCCGCGCGCGCCGGGCCGCGACGCCGTCGTGGCGATCGCTCAATCAATGGGCGGGTTTGTTCTGGAGGCCGCACCAACGGTTCATCCGTCGTTGACCCGATCGCGGCTACGCCAGTACCCAGACCGTTGAAGCGCGACAAATACCCGCGTCATGGCCGGGCCTGACGCGGCCACCTATCGCCGCACATGCCTCGCGAGATGACCGGGTCAGGCCGGTCAGGCACGGCCATGACGATATAACGACCTTGGCTGGCGTTTTCGCGACGGCGAGTACCAGGGCGCGGCTTCGCGGCGTCTCGATGGATCGGGAGAGAGTGCCGCCTCGAACGGTGACAAACGCCGGGCGCCAGGTTAGTTTTCGAAGCTACGATCGGACATTTCCAGGAAAGGGACAATCACGATGCGCGTAACCCAGAAAGTCAAAAAAATCCTCGATTGGTATGAGGGCGACCCGCCCGGCGTTAAGGCGAATCTGGCGCGTATCTTGTGCACCGGTAAACTGGGCGGCACCGGCAAGGTCGTCATATTGCCGGTCGACCAGGGCTTCGAGCATGGACCGGCGCGCAGTTTCGCACCCAATCCGCCGGCCTACGATCCGCATTATCACTATCAATTGGCCATCGAGGCCGGTCTGAACGCCTATGCCGCACCGCTCGGCATGATCGCGCAAGGGGCTGACACATTCGCCGGGCAGATTCCAACGATTCTCAAGTGCAACAGCTCCAACAGCCTGGCGACCAACAAGGACCAGGCTGTCACCGCCGGCGTCAAGGATGCGCTCCGGCTGGGGTGCGCCGCGATTGGTTTCACCATCTATCCGGGCAGCGAGTTCGCATTCGCGCAAATGGAAGAATTGCGGGAACTCACCGCCGAAGCCAAGGATGCCGGTCTCGCTGTGGTGGTTTGGAGCTACCCGCGCGGTCCGAACCTCGATCGTGCCGCCGAGACCGCCGTCGATATTTGCGCCTATGCCGCGCAGATGGCGGCGCTGATGGGTGCCAACATCATCAAGGTGAAGCCGCCGACGGCTGTGGTCAGCCTCGAAGCCGCGAAGAAAAGCTACGAGCATTTCGATGGTTCCACGCTGGCGAAACGCGTCGCTCACGTGATGCAGGCATCGTTCGCCGGCAAGCGTGTCGTGGTGTTCTCTGGCGGTGAAGCGAAGGATCTCGACGGCGTCTACGAGGAAGTCCGGGGCATTCGCGACGGCGGTGCCAACGGCTCGATCATCGGCCGCAACACGTTCCAGCGGCCGAAGGAAAAGGCGCTGGAGATGCTGAACAAAATCATCGACATCTACAAGAACGGCGATTGACGGGAAGCATGCCTCAACATGCCGGCCGGGCGGGTGCCCAGGGGGGTGATCGGGTGCCGGAGGGCTGCCGGATTTACCTGATCACCCCTCCGGCGCTCGATCCGTCGGGGTTCGCAGACCGGCTCGCCGCGGCGCTCGACGCAGGCGACGTGGCGGCGGTGCAGCTGCGGCTCAAGGATGTCGACGACGACACGTGGCGGCGGGCGATCGATGTGCTGCGGCCCGTCGCGCAATCGCGGAATGTCGCGTTCCTGCTGAATGATCGCGCCGATTTGGTGGTGCCGACCGGGTGTGACGGGGTCCATGTGGGGCAGGAGGATATGCCGGCGCGTCAGGCCAGGGCATTGATCGGCCCGGGCCTGACCTTGGGCGTGACCTGCAAGGGGAGTCGCGATCTCGCCATGCAAGCGGGCGAGGACGGCGCGGATTATGTCGCGTTCGGTGCGTTCTACCCGTCCACGACCAAGGAAGTGACTCGCTTGCTGGACCCCGAGGTCCTCGCCTGGTGGTCGGAGATGATGGAACTGCCGTCGTGCGCGATCGGCGGCATCACGCCGGAGAATTGTGCGCCGCTGGTGCGGGCGGGGACGGACTTTCTGGCGGTGGTTGGTTGCATTTGGAACCATCCCGACGGGCCCGCCGCCGGGGTGAAAGCGCTGAACGAGGCGATAGCCGCGAATTCGTGACGGGTCCGGCGGGCAACCGCACCGTCAGACCGGCTGCATCCGGCTTTCGCGCATTAACGTGTCGAGTACCGCGAGTGCCGCGAGGGTCTCCTCCGACACCTGTTTGGCCAGAGCCGTGGCTTCCGGCGCGCCGGTCGCGATCGCGCATTCGAAGCGGCGGGTCGCCATGGCCAATGCGGTGAAGCCGAACATACCCGCCGTCGAGGCCAAAGCGTGCGCGGCCTCCGACAACGAGGTCCGCGTGGCCGGCTGGTCCATTGAGGGATCGTCGGTCCGGTCCATCAGAAGCAACATCAGTTCCTGACGCGTACGCAGCGATCCGAGGTTCACGACGACTTCATCAGGCGTGAGAAAAGCAAGCAGGTGGTCGAGCACAACGCGGTCAAGCCGTGGCGGCGGCTGCTCGACGGTTTCGCCTCGCGGCGACATGCCCCCGTACTTTGGCCAGTTCGGCGGGCAGCGCGCGATCGTGCGAGCCACCGCCTGGACCAATGTCGCGTAGTTCACCGGCTTGGTGACGTGGCCATCCATCCCCGCCTCCTGGCATTGCACCACCTGGTCGGGAAAGAAATAAGCGGTCAACGCGAGGATCGGCACCTGACCGTATGGCGCCAGGAGGGACCGGATCTGCCTTGTCGCCTCCAGCCCGTCCATCTCCGGCATGCGCACGTCCATCAGGATCAAATCGAAGATCTGTTCGGAAGCGAGTCGAACGGCGTCTTGTCCATTTTCCGCTATTGTCACCTCGTGGCCGGCCGCGCGCAAAAAGGCGCCGATCACGTCGCGGTTCATGCCAATGTCGTCGACCAGGAGGACACTCGTGCCCGACGGGGACGGTACCGTCGCGACCGCGTTGGGAGGCGGTGACTGCGCGGTTTCCTCGGACGGCAATTCCAACCAGAAGATGCTGCCGCCGCCGGGATTAGCGGTATGGCCGATCGAGCCGCCCATCAGCCCAACGACCCGCGCCGCGATGGCCAAACCCAGACCGGCGCCTTCCACGGAGGTTGGAGCATCCAGCCGCTCGAAGTCCAGGAACAGTCGGTCGCGCGATGTCTCTTTGATCCCCGGTCCGGTATCGGCGACCTCGATGCGCAACCCACCGGGCTCGGCGCCGGCCAGGATCCGCAGCTCCACGCCGCCGGCTTCGGTGAATTTTACCGCGTTGCCCAAAAGATTGAGCAAGATCTGACGCAGCCGCGCGGGATCCGTCACGATCTGATCCGGCGCGCCATGGGCGCAGACCAAACGCAAGCTCAGCCCTCGCTCCGCAGCCGCTGGGCCGACGCAGGCAATGCAGCTATCGGCCAGGTCTCGCAGCGACATCGTCACCTTTTGCAACTCGAGGCGACCCGACTCGATGGTAGCGAAATCCAGCACGCGCTCGATCATTCCGGACAAATGCTGCCCAGCCTGCATCATCGCCCTGACTCGCGCGTTTTGCTGAACCGACAAACCGCCTTCGAGCCGCAGTAACTCGGCGTAGCCAAGAATACCGTTGAGCGGCGTGCGTAATTCGTGCGTCACCATGGCGACAAAACGGGTCTTGGCCTGATCCGCCTGCTCGGCAGCCTCCTTGGCCGAGCGCAACGCGGCCTCGGTTTCCTTGCGGGCGACGACTTCCTGTTCGAGCGTGGCATTCGCCGCCGTCAGCGCGCGCACGGATTGGGCGAGGCGTTGGCGCAGCTCCCGTTGCGATACGGCGCGAACGATCGCACGCCAAAGCCGGCCTTCGTTCACATGGTCCTTCACCAGGTAATCTTGCACGCCGAGTTTCATCGCCTCGACCGCGATCGCCTCATTGCCGTGGCCGGTGATCAGGACGGCGGCACACGGCAGCTCGCCATCCATCACGGCATCGTTCAGAAACTCGAGACCGGTGACATCCGGCAGGCTGAAGTCCAACAACAGGCAGTCGAACTTTCGTGAGCGCAGCGCCGCGATGCCCGCCGCTCCATCGACCGCCTGTTCGATCTCGAACACTCCCGGCGCCTGCCGCGCCAGCAGCCAGCCATAAAGGCGGCGGTCAGTTTCGTCATCGTCGACGATCAGCAGTCGATAGGTGCGGTCTGGTTGCGGCATGATGAATTCTCTCCCCGGAGCCCGATATAGCCCTTGAAACTTAATGAGACGTTAAAATCAGCCATCAATCGCGTGACAAAGGCACCTGCGTTGTTCATTTGTCGTTAATGATAATCTGGCAAATGACCAACGTGCCGATTGAGCAAAATCACCATGTCCGGACTTTTGTTAATCGCAGCGAGGAGCGAATGGGATGAAGGATAGTACGGTGACCGTCCTGTTGGTGGATGACGACAAGGTCGATACGATGGCGGTCCGGCGTTCGTTTCAGGCGTTGAATATCACGAACCCCGTCGTCGAGGCGCGCAACGGCATCGAAGCGCTGGATCGGCTGCGCGGAAACAACGGCTATGAGAAGGTGCCGCGGCCTTGCATGGTGATGCTCGATCTCAACATGCCGCGCATGGGCGGGCTCGAGTTTCTCGAGGAAATGCGCGGCGATCCCGCGCTGCGCCGCATCTTGGTCTTCGTGATGACGACGTCGGCGGCGCCGGAGGATCGGATGCGGGCCTATGATCTGAACGTCGCCGGTTACATGCTGAAGCACCGGCCGGGCCAGAGTTTCCTCAAGGCGATCGGCATGCTGCAGCACTTCTGGCGTGTGATCGAATTTCCGGAGTGATGGCGGCGACGGCCGCGCTTGTCGCGGACGCTGGTTTCCCCGATATTTGCTTTTGTCGGTCCGGCGTGGCCGATCCCATTTTGCTTATGGGTGGGGGGCTGGCCATTTCGTGTCACATCGGCACGCTTACGCCTTGGACGATGCCTCGGGAACTCGCCTGCGAACTCGCGTCCGATCGCGATGCCGATGACCGCCTGTGACCGGGATCGTGTAGCGATCCCGAACGACAGGGGATTGATCAGGCTCTGCGCGGCGAGCAATGTGCGGGCCGATACACCCTTCCGGGTGGAGCAAGACGGCCAGACTTACGCCATATTGATGTTGATCGGCCGGCACTTCGTTACGCAGGGCGAGTGTACGCACGGCCCAGGATCGTTGGCTGAAGGATGGGTGGAGGGCGAAGAGGTGAAGTGTCCTTTCCACCAAGGCCGATTTCATATTCCAACCGGGCGTCCTACCGCTCCGCCCAGTACGATTTCGTTACGCGTTTGACCGGCGCGGCTGATTGACGGAGATATCTGGATCGACACGAACTCGGACCGAGGGAGGACGCAATCATGCTAAGACAGGAACAAAATGAATTCCTGACGCGCACGGCACAAGGGACGCCGATGGGCGAGATGTTCCGGCGCTATTGGATCCCGGCGCTGCTGGCCGAGGAATTGCCGGAGAATGACTGCCCGCCGGTGCGTGTGCGACTGCTGTCGGAGCGGCTCATCGCCTTCCGCGACACCGAAGGGCGCCTCGGGCTGATCGACGAGTTCTGCGCTCACCGCGGCGTATCGCTGTGGTTCGGCCGCAATGAGGAATGCGGCTTACGCTGTCCCTACCACGGCTGGAAATACGACGTGACCGGGCAATGTGTCGATTTGCCGTCGGAGCCGGAGTCGAGTGGTTTCCGAGCCAAAATTAAATTGCAGTCCTATCCGTTGATCGAGCTTGGCGGTGTCCTTTGGACCTACATGGGTCCGCCAGACCATCAACCTGGGCCGCCCGAATATGAGTTCGCTCTTGTTCCGCCGCGGCAGAGTTACGTCTCCAAGCGATTGCAATACTGCAACTGGTTGCAGGCGCTGGAGGGCGGCATCGATTCGAGCCATGTTTCCTGGCTGCATCGCGACGCGCTGCGTTCGGACCCGCTGATGACCGGCTCGCGCGGCAACCAATACAACATGGGCGATCTGATGCCGGTGTTCGAGGTCGCGACTCAGCCAGCCGGATTGTTCATCGGGGTCCGGCGCGACGCTGAACCAGGGACGTATTACTGGCGTATCACGCCTTGGTGCATGCCGGCCTTCACGATGATCCCGCCGCGTGGCAACCATCCGGTGCACGGGCATTTCTGGGTGCCGATCGACGACGAGAATTGCTGGGCCTGGAGTTTCGATTACCATCCGACACGAGATCTGACCGTCGCCGAGGTTGACGCGATGCGCGACGGCAAGGGCATTCACACGCGCACCAGTCCGGGCAGCTATGTTCCGGTGGCCAACAGAGACAACGATTACCTGATGGATCGCACCGCGCAAAAGGCGGGCGCGACTTTTAGTGGCGTGAGCGGCATCGCCATGCAGGACGCGTCGTTGCAGGAGAGCATGGGACCGATCATCGACCGCTCGAAGGAGCATCTGACGACGACTGATAATGGAATCATCATGGCACGCCAGCGTTTGATGCGAGCGGCGCGGGCGCTGGCGGAGCAAGGCGTTGCTCCGCCGGGCACCGACCCCGCGACTCATCGAGTCCGCTCGGCCGCGGTCGTGCTGCCCGCCGGCCAGGCGTTTCACGAAGCCGCGCGGGAGGCGCTGACGGCCAGGGAGGGGGTCCCACCGGCGACGGTGTAGTCGCCGGCGCTTGGGTGAAATTGAATTATCGTAGCTACGGAAATTGACGGCGGGATAAAACGTAGCTACAGTTATCCATGCGGATCACCTACGACGCGGCGAAGCGCGCGGCAACGCTCGCGGAGCGTGGGCTGGATTTCGCGAAGGCGGACCGAATATTCACTGGTCTTCATGCGACGGTCGAAGACGACCGCATGAACTACGGCGAGCCTCGCTATGTCACTGCCGGTTATCTTGGCGGCCGGCTGGTCGTTTTGGTTTGGACGCCGCGCGGCAGTGCCCGGCGCATTATTTCGATGAGGCATGCACATGGCAAAGAAGAACGCCGCTGGAAAAAGCATCTTGGATAAGGCCGACGATGCGCCGGAGCTCACCAAGGCGTTCTTCGCCGCGGCCACCGTGCGCGACGGCGATAAGATCCTGCGGCGTGGGCGGCCAAAGCTCGCGGCGCCAAAGCGGCTGGTCAGCATTCGGTTTCCGGCGGAGACGCTCGGGCGGTTGCGCGCGACTGGGCCGGGATGGCAAGGGCTTGTGGTCAAAGCTGTGGAGGCCGCGCTCAATGGTGGGACGGTGCCCAAGCCGCGGCCGAAACGTGCCGGTGCCGGGACCGCTGGGACCCGATAAACGATGAAGGGATCACCGCGCGTCGCTAGCCCACAAGTACCCCAAGGGGCACGCCAAGCGCCGTCGCGATCGCCTTGAGTGACGCGGCGGATTCGGTCTTCCGGCCTGCCTCGATATCCGCGATATAGCCTTGCCTCAGACCAGCCCGTTCGGCGACCGAGGACTGCGTCAGGCCACGGTATTTGCGTATTGCGCGCACCGGATGTTCACCGCCCTCGATCTCCTCCCAAACGGCGCCCGGCAAAGCGACATCCTCACCATGAGCGATTTTCGCGCTTGGCTCATCGACGATACGCGCCGTCAGCACGTCTTCGCCCGCGCGGGCCAGGAGAGCCTCATAATCGGCGCGCGGGATGACGGCGAGGTCTTCGCCACCAGTGTGGATAATTTGTGGCTTGCCCATGATCGCGCTCTGCTATCTGTAAATCTCCCGTCGGTGCCCGACAGCTCGGACTTCGACGGTCGAGGTTGTCTCCACGAAAATCGCGCGCCAGTCACCGACCCGCAACCGAGCACCTGGCCGCCCGATTAAACGTCTGACGTTGCCTGCACCGGTCTGGGCAAATCGCTCCAGCCTCGATGTCGACACGCCCAGCTCCTTCGCGATTGCTTTGGACGTCCCGTGCCGCGACAGATCCTCGGATCAAGTCCGAGGATGACGGGGGGAGGGTGCTCGACCAGGTACGTCAATCCGGCAAGTCGAACAACCGGCACCAGCCGTTCGGGCTGATATCGCCCTCGACAACCTGGCACGACCGGGGCCGCCGGAAGAACGTGCAACCCACGCAACTCAATCCCCCGCGCGGCGTGTCCTGATACTGCGCCGCCGCGCGGGGGATCTTCTGAGGTGTTTGCGCCCGGGCTGTGCCCCCGACGCAAACCGCCGGAGCGGCGGTCAGCACAAATCGGCGGGTCACACTTAGTGGAAACTGACGAACTCCGCGCTCATCCGGCCTTGCTGACGTACCCGTAGCGCAGATTGCTCCGCCCCGGGCCGTTCGCCTGATACTCGGCCTTTAGCGCGGCGAACCGATCCTGGTTCACCACCGAGGCATGCCTCTCGAGCCCATAAAGCCGTGCGGTGTTGCCGCTGAACACAGCCGTCTTGACCTCGCCATCTGCCGGGCCGAGTGGTTTGAAGCCGTATTTCTTCTGCATGTCCTCGGGAATTTCCAGCCGGCGCAGACCCTCGATCTGCCATTGCGGCGCACCGGTCCACACCGCGTCCGTCCCCCACACCACCCGGTCCACACCCAGACCCTTGATCAGCGTGCCCATCAGTGCCGCCGACAGCCGAGGCTCCGCCACGCTCGTCCAGGCGAACAGCTGCCCGAGGTCGCCATAGACGTTGCTGACGCCGTATTTCTCGGGGATCTCCGCGAGGTCGCTGACCCAGGAACTGCGCCCGGTATTGTCGAACTCCGCCATCCCATCGGCCGGATTGCCACCCACCCAGCGATAGCCGGAGTGATACACCAGGAAATTAAGCCCAGGCCAGTCTTTGGCGGCGCGGCCGATGTCGCTGACATCTGCATAGGGCAGGAGCCGGGGGAATTTCTCCGCGACCGCCGGTGCGAACAGCCCCTTATGGATGCAAACGTTGCGGATGCCGGTTTTGGAGATCTTCTCGTAGAACGGATACATCAGCTTCGCGTCGTCGGCGTGCCACGGGTGGGAGGCGAGTTCCTTGTGCGTATTGTCGCCGACCGTATAGCCTTTCCACGAATCCGGCTTAAACCGTTCCACTGCCTCATCGACCTTGTCGAGCCAACCCGGCTGGCCCGGCGTGATCGTGAAATGCGCCAACATGCGCCGGGAGCCCGCCTGCTTATTCACCATCTCGCGCGTTTTGAACACTTGCTCCTGCGGAATGAACCAGTCTTCCGGCACATCGGAGGGAGAGTTCGACAGCAACGCCACCTTGGTGTCGCTGTCCATGTATATTTCTTTAACGTAATTGCCGTATTTAAGATCGTCGATCGTTTGCTCCTTGCCGCTGAGTTCCTTGTTCCAGCCAAACTGACCGACCGCCTCGCGGCCTTTGACAAAGCCCATCAGGCGCGTGTCGTCGCGCAGGAAGTGGGTGTGCCCGTCGATCACCATCTGTCCCGACAACGCATCCGCCCGGGACTGGGCCAGGTCCGGTGTCGCCGCCTCGGCTTCGCTGACATCGAACAGATGCCCGAACACCCGGTTGAGTGCGACGAAGGACGCTGCCATGCCGGCGGCGGTCTGGAAAAACCTCCGGCGCGAGATCCCCTGGCGATGGGCGAGCCGGTCGCTGAGGTCGATCAAACGAGCCTCGACCTCACGCTGCTTCGCGGTCTGCGGGACGGGTTCGAATTCATCGCTCGAGACGATTTGCGTCGGCACCGGTGAGGGAAACGACGAAGTCTCTGCCGGAGACAATCCGCTGATCATTTCGTCGGTCAGGTATTTCATGGCACTCTCCCCAGATGAACGGCCGAAAAACCGCTGTTGGGGAACGCTACCCTTCAGTCCAGGGCGCAGGCAAGGTGGTGATGTGGTTTCGCCTCACCTACCGCCTGACATCGGCGACAGATCGGGTACCGCCGGAGATGTCGATCTAGAACCTGAACTTTACCCCGGCCATGACCGCCGCGACGTTGTAGTTCGGCGAATTGTATCCCGGGGTCAGGATCGAGATGGCGGTGGTGCCGGCGCCCTGGATCGCGTTCGCGGTATCGTCCCAGTCGTTGTTGTGGAAACTCGTGAACGTCCCGACAAGGATCAGGTCAAGATTCGGCCAGAGTTCGTAGGTCGCGGACATCCTGATGTTGTTCATCAACGAATCGATGTCGGGATAGTTGCTCACGTTCTGATACGACAGCGTCGGATTGCTCACGAACACGCCGTTGTATTCGCCGAACATCACGGTGCCGTATGAGAAGGTATATTCCGCCCGCAGCTTGAGCTTCTCGTTGACCTGCCACTCGCCACTCAGACCGACGGTGTGGGTGCCACTGGTCTGGTTGTTCTGAAAGTAACCGGCGCTCCCCGCGCAGGTGCCGGTGTTGACGGTGGAGCATGCCCCGTTGCCGAGGTTGTTGAAAAACAGCAGCTCGTACGTGTAGAACGCATGAAAATTGGTATTCGTGGTGGGCCGGTAATTGAAGTCCGGCCCAACGGTCAGGGCATAGTCCTGCTTGACCCCCGCGCCGGCGCCGGACAGCGGCGCGATGGTGACGGTACCGGCCGGGTTGGTGTAATTCGTGCCGGCCGGATAGCTGTAATTTTCGTTCTTGAACTGCAGGAAGAACTCGGTGGTCAGGCTTTGCAAGGGCATGTAGTCGACCCGCATCGTCACCGCCTCGGACGTCATGGGAGCCTGGTAGTAAGCGCCGGAGTAAGTCGGCGTGGCGGAGGGAAGCCCATCGAGGTTGATCCACGGCGTCAGATAGCTGAGAGAGCCGGTGCGGTCGGCATAATCGAAGGACAGTTTGCCGTTGACCTGCGAGCCGAGCTCCGATGACAAGGCGACCGTTCCCGTGTTGGTGGCGCTGTGCCCGACCTGAGCGTTGCTGCGATCGACCGCGTCGAGCCGGTAGCCGACCGTTAGCTTGGTGTCGGACTCCGGCAGAAATCGGTAGCCCACTTCGGCGCCCGTGTTCTGCTTCAGCCAATCCTGCGGAACGACGAACGCGAGGCCCGCGAGGCTGGAGTCGCTCGAGCCGCCTGTGCCGCCGGTATTCACCTGGTATTGGTTCAGGCTGACGCTGCGTCCGTCGAGCCCGTAATAAATCCGAGTGGTGACGTCGGTGAACGGATGCGAGGCCGCACTGAGTTTGAGCTGATAAACCTCGGCCATCATGTCGGGAGAGCTGGTAGTCGTTCCCTCCAACGTATGCGGGTTGAGGCTGCCGAAGCCGGTGGCGCCAGCCGGATTGGGATCGGCGGTGTTCGGCGCGAACTCATCGTTCTGCACTTCCAGGCCAACGCGTGCATTCACGTTGATACGCGTGAGCGGCACCGCATCGGTTGCCGCCTGGAACGTCAGGTAGTGGGCGTCATTACTGGGCGGCGTCGAATAGGCCGCTGACCGTTGGAACGGCGCAGCCGTATTTGAGGTCGGATAGGGCAACGCGATGAAGTTGGTATTGTCGGAGAAGTGCGAGAATGTGTACTGGATCATCCCCTGGAAGCGCGGGGTGGTGTAGGCCGCCGTTAAATCGTAGCGGTCGGTGTCATAATTTATCGGCAGGGCGAACGCCGTCCCGCCGTAGGGCCCATCAAACGACTCCTCCATCGAGCCTTCCTTGTGCTCGTGGCGGATGGCACCGGTGAAGGTCCACTCGTTCAGGATGTACTTAAAATCTCCGCCGATGATGTCGCGGCGTGTGCCGGTCTGAAATGGCAGCATGGCCTTCGTTGCCGCCAGCTGGGGAATCGTGAAGGCGGTGACGGCACCGGCTTTGGTCGCGGTCGCGCCGCCCCAGGGTGCAAGGCCGTTGTTCAACATCACAACGTTGCCGTTGATATTATACAGCGAGTCGATGACGTTGCCTGTGTAGGTGATGGCGTCATAGTAGGCGCCGATCTGCCAGGCGCCCTGCACGCCGGCTTTGAACTCCAGCGAGCCATTATTCGCCAGGCCGTTGTGGACGCCGGACGCCCAGTTGGAATCGCGGTCGAGACCGGTGCCGAGGTGATCGCCGGTCTGGAAGGTCAGATTGTTGCCGCTCAACTCGTAAAACCGCGCATCTCCGGAGTTCCAGGGGGCGCGGCCGAGCAAATTGATTTCGCTGATACTGGTGTCGAGGCCGTTGGTGTTGAGGCCAGTGTAGCGGCCGGCCTGGTTCGGGTTTTGTCCCATCACCCCGCCCACATCGATTTGAATATCACCGTGGAGTGGCGGGGCAATGGAAGCGGGCGGCGAGACGTCAGCTTGCGCGGCTGTCGGCGGATCCTCGGCGAATGCGATCAGCGGCGCCAGGCAGGTGGCGGCCACGGTGAAAACCCTGAGCGCATTGCGAGTGGTCATTTCAGCGTCCTTGCTCGTGCCGGTGCATCAACGAAAGAAGAAGGCGCCGCTCGGGCTGTTCGACCCGTGCACCTGCGAGTGGCAATTGATGCATGTCCTTTGGTTGGCCAGCGCCGAACTGAACCTGGTGCTGCCTGGGCCGCGGAACGGGATTGCTCCGTGGCCGCCGAACGCTCCGCCGCTGCTGTTGGCTTGCGAGCTATGGCAGGACGAGCAGAGGAAGTTCATCCGCTCGACCAGCAGCCGAGGTTCGTTCGAACCATGCGGATTGTGGCAGTTCACGCAGTTGTCGCGCACCGGCTGATGTTCCCACAGCAACGGCCCGCGCTTGTCGGCGTGGCAGTTGTAGCAGGTCTCGTTAATCGTGAATTCCTTCAGCAACTTTGTATCGCCCGGTGAACCGTGCGGATTGTGACAGTCGCTGCACACCACCTTGCCCTCACGCATCGGATGGTGTGAGTACTTGAATGAGTCGGCGCGTTCCCGTGCGTGGCAGGTGAAGCAGACGTCCGCCTGGGTAAGCTTAACCAGCACCGGGTCCTTCGCCGCATGCGCCGTATGGCAATCTGTGCACGCTTTGTTGTTTTCCTCGTGCGCGCTGCCCTTCCAGTTCATCTGCAAGCCGGCCCGGTGACAACTCGCGCATACCTCGTTGCGCACCGCGACCGGCGAGGCATTCGGTCCTTTAAATACGACGGCCGGGAAGGGTGCCTTCCCCGCCATGTGGGCGGCACTGTTCCCATGGCAGCCTTCGCAGCCGCCTTGCGCGAAGGGTGTGCGCTGATCGCCTAAGGTCGCCATCGGGCTTTGCAAAATGGCGGTGACCTTCGGGTCGCCGCCATGGCATGTCAGGCAGGTTTTCACGTTGTCCTGGGCGGCGATCTGCCCTGGCGTCATCGCCTGACGCGGTTGCGCGGACGCAGAAAATGCGCCCAAAGTCAGCGCGATCCCGACCAGTAGCTTCAACACAAGTCTCTGCTTCATGTCGGTGTCTCTCGTGCTTGCCTTGGCCGATTCACTGGCCTCAGGGCCGCGAAAACCGGTTTCCCGCGGCGATGTGGGGCTATTGCTCCAACAGCACGATTCCGCACTTCGCGACGGAACGGTAGCACCAGCATTACGCAAGATTTATAATACCAGCGGCTGGACACGTGCTCGCGCGCGAGGAAAGGCATAATCCGCAAATCTGGTATTATGAATTTGCCATGCTGCTGGCACTACCGGGCGTTTGCCTCGGCGTGCAGTGTCGGGTCGACTAAGCGTCCGGCAAGCAACGGAGGGCGGCATGAGTGACTCCAGTCCGGGCGCCGCGGCGGCGGAACCCCCCGGTACGTCTTTGGTCCCGGCGCACGGTGAATCGCGCTCACACAGGACTGTTAGCCAAATCCTGAAGGATATCGCGCTGTTCTTCGCCGCGCCGTTCGTGACGCTGGCCTACCTCACCCTGTTCCCGTTCATCGGATTGGCGATGCTGGGGCAGGCCTGGCGACATCGGAAGGAAGCGGGTTGACCGTGGCAGATCATGCCTGGTCGGGGCAGCGCGCGAGTTGGTATCAGCCGAAACCACAGTGATACAGATGGCGAAGCCCGGCGCATACGGTCGGATGGGACATTGGGCGCTCGGCGCGATCGCGTTGACCATTCTGTTGACGTTCGTCGGGACGATGGTGTCGTCATCCTCAGCGGCCGCTTCCGCGGACGACCAGCAATGCCTGGGATGTCATGCGACTCCTGGACTCGCGAAGCCTCTGGACGACGGCGAAACTCTGTCACTACGAATACAAGCGGATCACTTCTCGCAATCGGTCCATGGCGTGCTCGGATGTACCGGCTGCCACGTTGACATAAGCCTGAGCAGCCATCCGCCAGCGACTAATCCTGTCGCCAGCAAGCGCGAGTTTTCCATCGCAATGGTGCAGGTCTGCCACACCTGCCACGATGACAAGTTCAAGCAGTGGGACACGAGCGTTCACGCGGCGTTGGTCACCAATGGCAACCCGACGGCTCCGATCTGTACCAGTTGCCATTCGCCTCATACGATGATCAAGGGTGCGGCCGCGGCGATGGATACGGTTCCATGCAAGACCTGCCATGGCGCCATCTTCATCGCATATGCAACCAGCGTACACGGGGTGTTGCGCACCAGCGGCGTGGCCCAGGCGCCGCTTTGTTTTAGTTGTCACGGCGCCCATGACGTGCGCGTTCCTTCAGCGGGAGCGGGACGGCGAGATGTCTGTCTCGGCTGCCACACGGAGGCGCTTGATTCGCACCGGGCATGGCTTCCGAATGTCGATCTGCATTTCGGCGTGGTTTCATGTCCTGTCTGCCACTCGCCGCTGGCGAAGCGAGTGGTCGATCTGATCCTGTATGACAGCGCGACCCAAAAAGAGACGCGTCAGCCGGTGGGAATACCGCGGTTTAAAAGTCTCACCTCGTCGGCGACGACTCGTCCCGGTCTGGATCCAACAACGCTGATGACGCTGCTGAGTACGTTGGACAGCCAGGGCGTCGAGGGCAAGACGGCAATCAGGGGCCGATTGGAGGTGAGCACGGGAATTGAGGATCACGAGCTTACCATCGCGACGCAAGCCATCAGCAATTGCGACAGCTGCCACCAGGAAGGATCCGCCGCGTTCCAAAGCGTCGTGGTCTCTGTCGCCGGCCCGGCAGGTATCCCGATCCGATATGATGCCAATAAAGAAGTCTTGAGTTCAGCCTTATCCATCGACTCGATCGGTGGTTTTTATGCCATCGGCGGCACCAGGATCACATTTCTGGATGTGCTTTTGGTGCTGGCCCTGCTCGGCGGGATCGGCGGGCCCTCGGCTCATCTTGCGGCGCGATGGACATTTCGGCGGTTCCTGAACGGACCGCCCCGTGAGCCGCCCCGTGAGCCGCTCCATGATCCGCCCCACTGGCAACCGAAAGGCTGAGCGACATGCATCGAATTTATCTTCACCCGCTCGCCGTGCGGATCTGGCATTGGATCAATGCGGCTGCCTGTGTCATGATGCTTCTGACCGGGGCACAGATCCGCTATGTCGGTGTGATCAACGTGGCGCCGTTCAGGATCGCGGTCACCCTCCACAACTGGACAGGCTTCGTTCTTATCGCCAACTTCTTTCTATGGCTTGGCTTCTATCTTTGTTCCGACCGGATAAGGGTTTATCACGCCGACCTGAACCCGATGACGTATTTTCGCGGCAGCCTGATGCAGGCCGTCTATTACGGCTACGGCATTCTGAAGGGATTGCCTAATCCGTTTCATCCGAGCGTCTATCGCAAATTCAACCCGCTGCAGGCCATGACCTACCAGATGATCATGCTCCTGCTGCTGCCCATTCAGTGCATCACCGGAATCCTGCTTTGGGATCTGACGCGCTTTTCCGGGACCGTCGCCATGCTTGGAGGATTGCGCGTGGTGGATACGGTGCACGTGCTTATCTTCATCTTTTTCGTGTTCTATATCCCGGCCCATATCTATCTTGGAACGATGGGCCGCACGCCAATCGTGCATTTCAAGGAAATGTTCACGGGCTATGAGGAAGAGGACGCCGAGAGCGCCGTCGCGATTGAGCGGCGCATTGGCACCGGCCCCGCCGAGTGACGGTGTCGACCGCACGAGTTAACCAGTAAGGGAGTCGCATGATGAATCGTTTGATGCTGACCGCGTTGATCGCTGGATCGGTCGGTCTCGCGAGCGCCGCGCAAGCCGCCCCCGACGCCGCGGCGGGAAAGGCCAAGGCCACCAACTGCGGCATGTGCCACGGGGCCACCGGCGGCGGGACTCCGATGGGAAGCAAGCTGGCGGGAGAGGATCCCGTGAAATTCATCCAGGCGATGAACGACTACAAGTCAGGCAAGCGCGACAACTCGATCATGAAGAACCAGGCCAGCATGTTCAGCGCCGACGATATAGCGAACCTGGCGGCCTATTATGCGTCGTTAAAGTAAGGCAACGGCCGCTCGCCTCCGGCGCTCCTCCGTAACGATGGCCAACCGAGACGTTTGTTGTCCGGCGTCACCTGAGCACAGTCCCCCCGCTGGCGTCCCCCGCTGGCGTCCCCCGCTGGCATCCCCCGCTGGCATCCCCCGCTGGCATCCCCCGCTGGCATCCCCCGCTGGCATCCAGGAGAGTACCGTCATGAATATACGTTGCATATTAGCATTGTCGGCCGCCGTCGTGGTGGGCCCATTGCCTGGCATCGCACATGCGCAGGGCGGCAGGGAGCCGGCGGTGAGCTTCGCGGAGGATGTGCTGCCCGTGTTCAAGGTCCATTGCGCCGCGTGCCATACGCCGGGTGGTGAGGGCACGACCGCGAGTGGGCTCGACCTGACGACATATCAGGGCGTTATGAAAGGAACTAAATTCGGCCCCATGGTGGTTCCCGGCAACCCTGACACCAGCAACCTCATGTTGCTGCTCGATTGGCGGGTGAGCCCGCAGCTTCGCATGCCACACGATAAAAAACAGCTGCCGGTTGGAGAACGCTCGACGATCCGGACCTGGATCCGGCAGGGCGCCAAAGACAACTGACCCTCGGCGAGCGCGGCCCGTCTCGGCTATGTCTTCGAACGGGCGTCCACCATCTCCCCGAACCATGCATCACGCCCGGCCACGATCATGGGCCTCAGCGTTCCTGACCTTTTGTGTGAGCGTGGCGAGTTGCCTGACGCCGGTCTCGATCTGACGTTCCGGTATGGCACCAAATCCCAGCAGCACCGCCTGCCGGGCCGGCACCGCGGCGGCATCCAATCCGCAAAGTCTGGCGAGCGCCGCGAGGCTGTCCGGCGAACCGGTTTCCGGCGATGGGAACCATGCCAGATGCAGGCCGGCGTGCTGACCCCAGACCCGTGCAGGGTCACCGAGATGCCGCCGCAGCGCGGCCAGCAACGCATCGCGGCGGCTGGCATAAGCCTTGGTGAGCCGATGCAGGTGACGCGCGTAACCGCCGCCTTCAAGGAACTCGGCGAGCGCCGTTTGCTCAAGAGTGCCGCGGCTGTCGTCGATCAGTCGCCGCTCCGTCAGAGCCGAGGCGATCAGCCCGTGCGGCAGCACCAGATAGGCCATGTCGAGCCAAGGCCCGAGTGAAACGCAAAACCCGCCAAGCAAGATAACGCGGTCGGCCGTATCCAGGCGCATCAGCGAAGGCACGTTCGTGGCGCCGTAACGCAACTCGCCATCGCAATCCTCTTCGAGTATCAGCGTTCCGCTGGCGGCCGCCCAGGCGAGCAGCGCGACCCGGCGGTCGTGTGACAAGCCGACGCCAAGAGGCCGCTGATGCTCCGGAGTCACGTGGATCAGTGCCGCGTCGCCGGCGGGGAGGCAGTCGATGCGCATACCGTCGACGTCGACCGGTACGCGAACCAGTACGCTCCCCTCGCCGGCCAGTGTCGCGGACGCGAGGTCGTCGCACGGGTCTTCCACGACGATGCGGGTTTCGGTGCCGCCAGAGGAGCGCGATGAGGAGCGCGAGGCCAAATGGGCGGCCAGGTGGAGTGCCTGCTGTCGGCTTTTGAGCAGGATCACCTGGTCGGCGGCAACGGCCAGCCCACGCGAAGAGGACAGCCAACACGCGATGGCACGCCGCAACGCCGGGCTCCCCGCCGGATGTTCAGCGGCGAGGTGCGTGCCCATGCGATCCAGTCCGGCACGCATGAGGGAGCGCCAGCGTTGGGTCGGGAACAGCGACGGATCCGCCCGGCCGACGCGTGCTTCCGGTTCGGCGACCGCCGGCCCTGGGCACTCATACGGCGTAAGTGGTTCGGCCACGCCCATCGGAGCCGGCGCAGGAAAGGGGCGCGCGACGAAGGTGCCCGCCGACGGCCGCGTCTCCAGGTATCCGTCCGCGATCAACCGCTCATAGGTCAGCAGCACGGTCATCCGGGAAATTTCAAATTGCTCGGCCATCATGCGGCTCGAGGGCAGGCGCGAGCCGGGCCGCAGCCTGCTGGTGACGATCAGGTCTCGCAACTGGTCGAAAATCTGTTGCTGCAGTTGTTGGTCACGGACCAGCTTGAGCGGCATCAACATGCTGGCGTTGTCATGGCCGAAATGCCACCGGGAAAATTCGTTACGCGCGCTGCTGGCATCGATGTCAGCTCTCCATCGCCACACGGTCGACATTCGCCAGAGGGAACGTCTCAGATCGAGGCTAGACCGCGAATGGTAAGCAGCGGATTAATGGATCTCGTTAAATTCGTATTAAAACGCTGGATTTGTATACAAATAACGCGGGCGTGATGGAGATCGATATTTGACATGATGGCCCAAACCATAGTTTCTACGCCGATGCGCAACGGCCATCCTGGCGATTCCTCCACAAACACAGTAGGCATTGGTTCGTGGAAACGCGGATACTGTTAAAATAGAGTTAATAAAGTTCTTCTTGCAACAGGGCTGTCGCGGAAATGACCGATTTTCAAGCGTTCTGCCGTAACTCGCTGGCCGAAATCCGCGCCCAAAGGCGCTATCGCAAATTCACGCCGCTGCGGAAGCAAGTGGATCATTTTCCGGATTACCTCGACGCGGACGGCGGAGATGTCCTCGTCTGGTCCTCCAACGACTACCTTGCGATGGGCAGCCATCCGATCGTCATCGAGGCCGCCTGTGCCGCCGCCCGCGCCATGGGCGCCGGCGCCGGCGGCACACGCAACATCAGCGG
>Ga0302324_100008347_pt1 | contig 21872 bp, 19 predicted proteins | sample Palsa_T0_1_FD_201949 | JGI IMG/M metagenome (GOLD analysis project Ga0302324, IMG submission 201949) | Peat permafrost microbial communities from Stordalen Mire near Abisko, Sweden - Palsa_T0_1 | ecosystem: Environmental > Terrestrial > Soil > Palsa > Peat permafrost | place: Sweden: Abisko...
CGGCAGGCGCGGATCGCCGGTTCGCCGACCCCGCGTGGGAGGAGAATCCGAGCTTCTTCTGGCTCTGGCAGTCCTATCTGGTACTCCGCCGATTCGCTGAGGACGTTGTCGCCGCGGGCCAGCTTGACGAGGCGACCCGGGCCAAGGCGGAATTCGCGGTGAGTTTCCTCGCCGATGCGCTGGCGCCAACGAATCTGCTGCTGACCAACCCGGCGGCGCTCAAGCGAGCGTTTGAGACTGGGGGCCGGAGCGTGCTCGTCGGAGCCCGCAACTTCCTCGACGACCTCCGTCACAACGGAGGCCGGCCACGGCAGGTCGACACGAGCCCGTTTGAGCTCGGCAAGAACATGGCGGCGACGCCGAGCAAGGTCGTGTTTCGCAATGACCTGATCGAGCTACTGCAGTACCTGCCTCAGACCGACGAGGTGCACGCCGTCCCACTGCTGGCCAGTCCGCCGTGGATCAACAAGTACTACATCATGGATCTCGCGCCCGGCCGTAGCCTGATCGAGTGGGCAGTCCAGCACGGCCGCACGGTGTTCGGCATCAGCTACCGCAACCCGGACGCTTCCATGTCCAAGCTCACGATGGGCGACTACTCCACGCTTGGTGTGCGCGCCGCGCTCGATGCGGTGAGTGAGATCACGGGCTCAGAAACCGTCGATATCCTGGCGGTCTGCCTCGGGGGGGCGCTGGCAGCAATGACGGCCGCGCAGCTCGCGGGCAGCGGCGAGGACCGGATCGGCACACTGACGCTGATCAACACGCTGCTCGACTACAGCGAGCCGGGCCTCCTCGGCTGCTTTGTCGACGAAGGCACGGTCAGCAAGCTCGAGCAACGCATGGCGCGCAAGGGCTACCTCGATGGCGCCGACATGGCGGGAACGTTCAACGCCCTGCGCGCCAACGACCTCATCTTCTCCTACGTGGCGTCCAACTGGCTGATGGGCAAGGAGCCACCCGCGTTCGACCTCCTGGCTTGGAACGCCGATACGACCCGGATGCCGGCAGCCATGCATTCCGAGTACCTACGCTCGCTCTACATCGAAAACCAACTGGCGAATGGGACGATGGAGCTCGGCGGTCAGCGGCTCGACCTCGGTGCCGTCACCTCAGACACCTATGTGGTCGCCGCCGAGCGCGACCACATCGTGCCCTGGCGCTCGTCCTACCGGACCACCGGACTGTTAGGCGGGGAGGTGCGCTACGTCCTCGTCAGTGGTGGGCACATCGCCGGGATCGTGAGTCCACCCGAGCCGAAGGCTTGGGTGATGACCTCCGACGAATACCCTCCGACCGCTGATGAATGGCGGGAACAGGCGACCCGCCAGGCCGAATCCTGGTGGGAGGATTGGGCGCTCTGGATGGCGGAGCGCGCAGGTCCGCTGGGGAAGCCACCGCGGGTGGGGGGCCGACGCCATTCGGTTCTGACGGACGGCCCCGGCGACTACGTACTGGGTTAAGCAGCACACACTGGCCTCGCGCCGCCGCCGCTGGCGCCCGAGGTTGACGGTCATCGATAGAGGCACCGAGAGGATCCGAGGGAGACGTGATGCACGAGACTTCGAGGGCTGGCGCCTACGAGGAGACCTATGGCCGCTGGCGACGGGACCCGGCAGGGTTTTGGCGCGAGTTGGCGGCGGACATCGAGTGGGTGCGTGAGCCGGAGGTGGTACTGGATGACAGCCGCGCCCCTCTCTACCGGTGGTTCGCCGGTGGGCAGCTGAATACCTGCTTCAACATGCTTGATCGGCATGTTCGCGATGGGCGGGCCGACCAGCTGGCACTCGTCTACGACAGCCCGGTCACCAACCAGGTGCGCACTTACACCTACCGCGACCTGCTGGATCGGACGGCGCGGGTGGCCGGGGCGCTGAGGCGCGAGGGAGTCCGCAAGGGCGACCGAGTGATCATCTACATGCCAATGGTTCCCGAGGCTGTCATGGCCATGATGGCCTGCGCCCGGATCGGGGCAATCCACTCCGTCGTCTTCGGCGGCTTTGCGGCCCAGGAGCTGGCCACGCGGATTGAGGACTGCCAGGCCAAGCTGGTGATCTCTGCGTCGTGCGGGATCGAGCCGACGCGGATCGTCGAGTACAAGCCGCTGCTGGACCGCGCGCTGACCATGCTTGATGTCGAGCCCCCGCGATGCATCATCTTGCAGCGGCCGGAGCGTGAGGCCTCGATGGTGCAGGGACGCGACGTGTCGTGGGTGCAGGCGCTCGACGGCGTCGAGCCGGCCGACTGCGTCACTGTGGAGGCCAGCGATCCGCTCTACATCCTCTATACGTCGGGAACGACCGGTCTGCCCAAGGGCATTGTTCGTGATCACGGAGGCCACGCCGTCGCGCTCAAATGGTCGATGAACGCCGTCTACGGAGCCGATCCGGGCGACGTCTTCTGGGCCGCCTCAGATATCGGGTGGGTGGTGGGGCACTCCTACATCGTCTACGCGCCGCTGCTCCACGGTTGCACGAGCATCCTGTACGAGGGCAAGCCGGTGGGCACACCCGACCCGGGCGCCTTCTGGCGGGTGTGCGCCGATCACGGCGTCAACGTGATGTTCACCGCGCCCACCGCGATCCGGGCGATCAAGCGCGAGAGCACCGGCGTCGAGCACCTCAAGGGCCATGATCTGTCGAAATTGCGGACACTGTTCCTGGCCGGGGAGCGCTGTGATCCCGACACCCTGCACTGGGCCGAGGACATCTTGCAACGTCCCGTCATCGATCACTGGTGGCAGACCGAGACCGGCTGGGCGATCGCCGCCAATTGCGTGGGGATAGAGCAGCTTCCGGTCAAGCCGGGGTCACCGACTCGGGCTGTGCCTGGGTATGACGTGCAGATACTCGACGAGCAGGGCGAGTCGGTCGGCGCTGGCGAGACCGAGGCGATCTGCATCAAGCTGCCGCTGCCGCCGGGGTGCAGCATGACTCTGTGGGGAAGCGACGAGCGCTGGATCGAAACGTACCTGTCGCGGTTTCCTGGTTATTACCTCACCGGCGACGCGGGCTACCTCGATCAGGACGGCTATCTGTTCGTCATGAGCCGCATCGACGACGTCATCAACGTCGCCGGCCACCGGCTGTCGACGGGAGCGATGGAGGAGGTATTGGCCAATCACCCCGACGTCGCCGAGTGCGCGGCCGTCGGCATAGCCGACCAGCTCAAGGGCCAGGTGCCGGTCGGTTTTGTCGTCCTGAAGCTTGGCGTCGAGCGGGATCACGACACGATCGCCGCCGAGCTGGTGGCGCTGGTGCGCGATGAAATCGGCCCGGTGGCCTTTTTCAAGGACGCCCGGATTGTCAGGGCCTTGCCCAAGACCCGCTCGGGCAAGGTTCTCCGCGGCACGATCAGCAAGATGGCGGACGGCGAGCCGTGGCGAATGCCGGCGACGATCGAGGACGCCAGCGTGCTCGATGACTTCAAACAGACCCTGACGAACATGGGCCGGAAGCCGTCGGACGCAGCATAGAACTAAGAACCTGTATGGTGGACGTGGGCACGCGGGGCGAAGGAGCGGCCATCAAGGGGGCGGGGACATGTCGCGTATGTGGCAACGGCAGTCGATTCGGGCGCGGCCCCGGTCGCCGGGCGACGGTCAGTGGCGTGCGGCGCTGATGATCGGGGTGTGCGGGGCAACGCTGCTGGTGCCGGCGGTTGCCGGCGCGAGTGCGGCCACCCCCGGGGGAGTCCTGTATGCCTTCGGCGCCAATCGTTCCGGCGAGCTGGGCACTGCCACCAATACCGGCACCGCCAACGCGAATCCGACGCCGACGCCGGTCGCCTTACCCGCAGGTGTCGGTGCGGTCACGGAGATCGCCGCTGGGGTATCGCCCGAGTCGACGGGCTACAGCCTCGCGGTCAGCGCTAGCGGCTGGCTCTATGCCTTTGGCGATAACCAATACGGCGAGCTCGGCATCGCGACCAACAGCGGCTCAGACCTACCGAATCCGACGCCCACTCTGGTCACCCTGCCGGGGCAGGATGGTGCGGTGACCCAGGTGGCTGCCGGAGGGGGCTACAGCCTCGCGCTCACCGCCACCGATCAGCTCTACGGGTTCGGCAACAACGACTCCGGGGAGCTGGGCAGCACGGTCAACAACGGCACCTTCAACGCGAATCCCACGCCGACGCTGGTCGTCCTGCCGGAACAGGATGGTGCGGTCACGCAGATCGCGGCCGGATACGACCACAGTCTTGTGGTCACGTCCAGCGGCCAGCTCTACGCCTTCGGCTACAACGGCGACGGTGACCTTGGCAATGCCACCAACGACGGTGCGGACGTCGCAAATCCGACGCCGACATTGGTCAGCTTGCCCGACCAAGCAGGCCCAGTCACGCACGTCGCCGCCGGTGGGTTCCAAAGCCTCGTGATCACCGCCAGCGGGCAGCTCTACGCCTTCGGACAGAACGAGTATGGTGAGCTGGGCCTGGCTGCCAACAGCGGCACCTACGACGCGAACCCGACCCCGACGCTGGTCACGCTCCCGGGAGCAAGCGGTACGGTCGCGCAGGTTGCCACGGGGTACAGCCATAGCCTCGCCGTGACCTCAACGGGTCAGCTGTACGCCTTCGGTGACAATGACTACGGTCAGCTTGGCAACGACACCGGCAATGGCACGACGAACGCGAATGCGACGCCGACGCAGGTCACCCTGCCGGGCCAGAACGGTGCGATCACGCAGATCGCCGCTGGTTATTTTCACAGTCTGGCGGTGACCGCCAGCGGTCAGCTCTATGCGTTCGGCGACAACGACGACGGTCAGCTCGGCAATGACACCGACAACGGCTCGGATAACGCGAACCCAACGCCCACGCTGGTCAGCTTCCCGCCAGGCATGACGGTCGACAGCGTCGCCGAGGGTGCCACGGCCGCTCACACACTGGCGATCGTGTCCGGACCCGCCACGGCCCCAGTTCCAGCCCCTCCGCTGGGCCCGCAGCCGCCTGGCACCCCGAACGGCTCGGAGCCGGTGGCCCCGACCCCGAATGGTTCGGAGCCGGTGGCCGCCGCTGTGCCGCTGACGCTCTCGCGCGTGAGCCAGTCACACGCGCGCTGGCGAGAAGGCGATCGGGCAGCAACGACAGCCCTGGGAGGCAGACCGCCGGTGGGTACGACGTTTGCCCTGACGGTGACTCAGCCAGCACGGGTCAGCTTCGCCTTCACGCAATGGCTCGGTGGGCGCCGAGTCATGGGGCGCTGTGTTGACGAGACCGGGCACAACCGCCACGACTCCGCGTGTGGGCGCACCGTCACCCGGGCGACGCTCTCGTTCACTGCCCGCAGCGGCCCAAACACGGTCGCCTTCTCAGGGCGGGTGTCGGCGGCGATGACGCTGAGGCCGGGCCGCTACACGGTGATCGTCACCGCCGCGAACTCGCGTGAGCAGCGCTCACAGCCCCACTCGCTGACCTTTACCATCGTCTCCTGAGCTCCGGCGCAGGTATGAGATCCCGAATCGTGCCGGCCGGCCGCGACCGCGAGCACGCCCGAGAATCCGGCTACTCGCGGCCTGAGCGTCGGCGTCGGCCCTAGCGCAGGGTGACCGCGCAGGCCCCGCTGCTGTCCTGCTTCTCGAAGAACTGCTGGTGGTACTCCTCGGCACGGTAAAACGTCGGCGCCGCGGTGATCTCGGTCACGATTGGACTGCTCAGCGACCGCTGTTCATCCTCGCGCGAGGAGATCGCGAGCGCCTGCTGATCGGAGTCGTGACAGAAGATCGCCGAGCGGTACTGGTCGCCCACATCCCAGCCCTGGCGATTGGGAGTAGTCGGGTTGTGAATCCGCCAGAAGGTCTGAAGCAGCTCTGCGTACGTCACCTTGGCGGGGTCGAACCACACCTCGACGGCCTCCGCATGGCCTGTACCGTGGTGACACACCAGCTCGTAGGTGGGGTCGGGAACGTCCCCACCGATGTATCCGACGCTGGTTTCGAGCACTCCGTCGATCTCACGGAACGCGGCCTCGACGCCCCAGAAGCATCCGGCCGCCAACGTGGCCCGCTGGGCTGACTCGAGGCGATGATGGTCCGAGTGCGCCGCGGGCGCCGCGGGCTCGGTCGGAAAGCTGGAGCGCGAAAACGAGAGCATGTCTGGTCCTTCCTGGTCAGGGAACATGTGGGCCACAGCGACCCACAGTGAGATAGACCCGGTCGCGGGCAAAACGGTTCATGCCGTGAAGCAGGCGCGGGCGCGCCCGTGCCCGTGCCCGTGCCCGAACCGGGTCAGCTCGGCATGACGACCGGCTCGGTCGCAGCGATCGCTCCGGCGGTCATGATCAGTCCAAAGGCCAGGAATCCGTCCTCGCCGCCCTCCACGATCAGGCTTTCGGCACCTGCGAGCAGAGCGTCGATGCGCTCCAGCACCGGTCCCACCACACCAGGATCGGGATCACGGCAGACCGCTCGGGCCAGCGCAATCCCGGGCAACGCTCGTGTTGCGTCGGGAGGCCGTCCACCGCTCATGACCGCGGAAAACGCCATCACCAGATACGCGCCGACCCGCGCGAGCCGCCCGCTCGTGGGTCGGATCTGGGAGACCCGCGGCGGTTGAGCCTGGGGCAGCGGACGACGTTCGAGCAGGGCGGTCATCGTTCCACCGGCGAGAGCCGTGCGCTCGCTGATGTCGAGCCCGGCATACATCGCGGCACGCAAGGCAAGAAACAGGCCCCCGACGGGTCGCCCATAAGGGACGTCGGAGGCAAACACAATTCGCTCCGCGGGGACGCGAGCAAACAACTCGACCACGTCGACCCCTGAGAAGCAGGATGTGTCGTACACGACCGTCGGATGGTCAGCCATTCGCGACGCGAACATTCCCTGATCAGCGATTGCCGCATGCGCAAGCACGAGCGGCACCTCCGGATAGCGAAGCGCCAGGTCAGCCAGCGGGGCCATCGACGGCATCCCGCGGCCCGCATGGATCAGAATCGGCACACCAGCGTCACGCGCAACCTCAAAGATCGACGCGGCGGCGGCGTTGGCAAAGCCGAACGCCTGCGCCCGCGGGTGCAACTTGATTCCTCGAGCGCCCAACGCCAGGCAGCGTCGCGCCTCCTGGACGGGCTCGTCTGAGGGATCCAGGCGGCAATAGGGAAACAACCTGCCGCCGGACTGTCGCGCCCATTCCAGGACGCGGTCGTTGGGCACCCGATACGCGGGCTGCCGCTCGGGGTCGTGAAACGGGAACACGCAGGCCCTCGCTGCTCCGTCGACCTGATCGAGGTGCTCGAGCAGTCCCTCCAGGTCAAGCGATTGCCCGTCCTCGTCGGCACCCAAGTGTGTATGGGCATCGACAACCGCAGCGCGGTTGGGCAGCAGTTCGTCTAACTCGGCGGCGACCGGTGCGTACACCGAGTGGAAAGACACAGCCACCGGCGCATCGTCGCACCTCAGGCCGACCGCCGCGTTGTCGGCTGCCGGGCTGCTCAGGTCCGGACTGACACCACCTGATCACGGCGAAGGCTCGGCGCCACCTGATTGCCCGGGCTGACGCGAGCAGCTAGCGTGTGGGTTCGTGGCACCCGTGTTCCGCATGGTCTGCAGTCCCGCGGCGCTCGCCGGCGCCCCCAAGGCCTGGGCGGTCGAGACCCTGCGCGACGGCGACGTCGCGCTGCTGGTCGACGACGGCGGGTTGGAGGCGATCAACGCGGCCGCGCACGCGCTCGATCTCGTGACGGTCTCGATCGTGCGCAGCGAGGAGAGCGCAGTGCTGCAGCGCCAGACGGTGGTGGCGTTTGCGGGATCGATGCCGCTCGTCTGGGTCGGCGCGGAATTCAGCGATTCGGTTCGGGCCTGGGCCCGCGAGCGTCGGCCGATGACCTTGCTTGTCGAGGCCGACGGCGCTCTCCCCGATGACGAACGCGTCCGCATCGGACGCTTCCTCGCGCTGCTCGGGCGCCAGACGGAATAGCTGCCAGGCCGGCATCACCCCATGTCTCATGGCCCTGCGGGCGACTCCGACGGAGGAAAAGATTGATTTTCTGACGCAGTCCAGCCAGCCGGCGCGGTTCGTGCATTGATGCAGCTAGCGGGCGATCCGCGCGAGCAGCGCCCGCAGCTCGTCGCGCTCGCTGGACGTGAGATCGCCCAGGAGCTCGTCGTGACTGCCGCTGGCGAGCCGTTCGGCGGCGCGCAGCGCCGCCTGTCCCGACGGCGTAACCTCGAGTGAGTGAACGCGCCGGTCGGCGGAGTTGTGCCCACGTGTGACGTAACCGCTGTGCTCCAATTCGTCCACGACGGCGACGATCGTCGTGCGATCGACGCGCAGCGTCTCACCCAACGCCGCCTGGCTGAGCGGCCCGCGCTCCGTGATCACCGACAGAGCCCCGAAGCTCTTAGGTGTGAGCTCGAGCGGCGCGAGCGCGGCTTGGAACAGCCCGTGGGCGCGGTGGTGCGCTCGGGCCAGCAAGAAGCCGGTCCAACGCGCCAGTCCCGCCGGGACGATCCATGCTGTGTCTTCGTTCATCAGTGCAGCTGATTATCAGTCTACTCGATCGTCATGTAGACTGAGCTGCGAATCGCGAATCAAGGAGGTCAAGTGATGGACCGGAAGTGGTGGACCCTGGTCACGGTTTGTGTCGGCACGTTCATGTTGTTGCTGGACGTCACGATCGTGAACGTTGCGCTGCCGAAGATCCAGACTGGCCTCAACGCGAGTTTCACCGAACTGCAATGGGTCATCGACGCCTACGCGCTGACGCTCGCCGCCTTGTTGCTCACGGCCGGGTCGCTCGCCGACCTGCTCGGGCGCCGCCGGATATTCGCGATCGGGCTCGTGATGTTCGCCTCGGCTTCGCTGCTCTGCGGGGTCGCGCAGTCGGCACTGATGCTCGACATTTCGCGTGGTGTACAGGGCATCGGCGGCGCGATGATGTTCGCCACCTCGCTGGCCTTGCTCGGAAACGCCTACCGCGGCCGCGATCGCGGTGTCGCATTCGGTGTCTGGGGTGCGGTGACCGGTGCGGCGGTGTCAATCGGGCCGGTGATCGGCGGCGCCCTTACGCAGGCATTGAGTTGGCGTTGGATCTTTCTGGTCAACGTTCCGATCGGGGTCCTGGCGCTCGTTCTGACGATGTCGAAGGTCGAGGAGTCGCGTGACCCGGAGGGCGCCAGCCTTGACATTCCGGGCTTCGTCAGCTTCAGCGGTGCACTCGGAGCGCTTGTGTTCGCGCTGATCGAGTCCAGCCAGAAAGGATGGGGCAGCACCCTGGTCGAGGCGTGCCTGATCGCGAGCGTCGTCCTGATCGTGGTGTTTGTGATCGTCGAGCGCCGCAATCGCAAGCCGATGCTCGATCTCTCGTTGTTTCGCCGGCCCGCGTTCAACGGCGCGTCGATCGTCGCTTTCGCACTGTCAGCGTCGATCTTCGCGATGTTCCTCTACATCACGCTGTACCTACAGGACATTCTGGGCTTCTCACCGCTCGGCGCGGGCGTGCGTCTGGTCGCACTGTCTGGGGCCATTCTCATCACGGCGGCCATCGCCGGACGCCTGACGACGGTCGTGCCGGTACGGTTGCTGATGGGCGCAGGCCTCGCCCTGGTCGGCGTGAGCCTGCTCTTGATGCGGGGGTTGACGGTGTCCTCCGATTGGACGCATCTGCTGGCCGGGTTCGTGGTCGGCGGTGTGGGCGTTGGCCTGATCAACCCTCCGCTCGCCTCGACGGCGATCGCCGTCGTGCCACCCCGCCAAGCCGGCATGGGGTCGGGGATCAACAGCACCTTCCGCCAGGTCGGCATCGCCACCGGTATCGCCGGGCTGGGATCGATCTTCACCAGCGAGGTGCGCTCACACGTGAGCTCCGGACTCCGGGCCGCGCATCAGGGTGGGGCCCACGCGATTGCGACGGCGATCTCGAACGGACAGACGCGGCAAGCGATCGCGCACGTGCCGCTGCAGGCCCGCGCGGCCGTCGCTGAAGTGGCACGTTCGAGCTTTGTCGCCGGGCTCAACGAGATCTTCCTGGTCTCAGCGATCGTCGCCCTCGTCGGCGCCGTGGCCGCTTTCTCGTTGATTCGATCAAGCGACTTCGTCGCTCAGACCGAGGCCCCATCAGATCAGCGCCCCACCGAAGCACGCGAGCCGGCGCCCGCGTGAGCGGCGTTCGCTCTCGCTTCGTCACCCCGAGCCAATCGACGCCCGTCGTCAGTCACGACACCGGACCGCTCAGCGAAGGATGTTCACGGCTCGCGCGGCCACCAACAGGACCGTCGTCGCCGAGATCGCTGACTCGGTCAGCATCATCGTCTTCGCGCGCCAGCTGAGCGGCATCGAATCGGTGGGGCTGAAGGCAATCGCGTTGGTATACGAGATATACACGTAGTCGAGTAGTCGGGGAAGCCAGTTCGGCTCGGCGAGGGTCGGGTTCTCGTCCTGCGGGAACTGGAAATCGCGCGGCGGGGGATCGGCCGTTTGCCGGCGAATCGGCCCGCCCCGGTCGATCTCCCAGAACAGCAGTCCGAACGTGATCACGTTCGTGCTCCAGATCGTGGCGCCCTTGAGCAGCAACTCTCCGCCGCTGCGCTCCTCGGCGCTGAGCAGCGAGGCGATCAGGGCGATGAGCGCCAGCGTGTTTGCTGCGGTGATCAAGCCCACGAGCGTGAGCGCCACGGTGCGGCGCAGGCCCATCTGGGCCAGCCGATGCCGTGGTGCCGACAACGCGAGCGGCAGCACCAGGACCGCCTCGGGAACCGCCGGAATCAGCCAGACCCACCCGGGCAGGCCGATCAGCTTCCACCCATGCGCCAGGCTGAACACAGCGAGCGTGACCTGCAGCGCGATCACCAGCGCGACGGCGAAGGTCGCCTCGTACCGGGACTCGATCTCCTCCTCGTGCAGCTCCCCGGTGCTCACCTCACAACCAGAGGAGGCTGAGGGGCCGCCACCGTGCGTGCGCTGGAGACAACTTAGCTGGCCGGTGGTGACGGTCTGCTCGGGGGAATCTCGTCGGGGTCGAGGAGGTCGGTGGGTGCGAGAACGAACACCTCGCACATCATGTCTGGCTGCTGCTGGTTGCCGCTCATGAAGCCGGTCACCCGGCGACCGGTTGCGTTCTCGATCACGGCCTCGAAGCGCTCGCGCATCAGCTCCTGAAACTCCATCCGCTGCTGGATCACGGTCGCGCCGCGTCCGCCTTCGAGCAGTGTCTGCTCCACACGCGAGAAGCCGCCCCGGAGCACGCAGACGACGAGATCGTCCTCGTAGTAGGACTTTGTGCGCGTCGGCCCGCGGCCGTAGAACTCCTTCAGCAGGGCGACCATCCCGTCCGAGATGGCGGTCAACACGTCGCCATGCGTTCGGGGCGTACGTCTGACGTCTGGTGGGCTCACGGCGAGGACCTGATGTGCTCGAGATGCGCTGACACACCGATCGTAACGAAAGCGGCGCTACAGTGGATGATCGATCGCTCGTCGGGTCATCGCCCTTCCCTCGCGCGCGAGTCCCGCTCCGGAGGACGAGAGAGAAGGCCGCCGTGTCGGCCCCCAACATGCCATTGGCCGGTGATGCGCTGCTTGTCGCAGTAACAGACGCGATGGTGGCCTTGCACGAGCGCTACCACCACCGTGCGCCGGTGTCGGCCAAGACGCTGCTGCTTGACGACGAGCTGCTCGTGTGCGTACTCGGAGGCGTCTACACCGACGTCGAGAAGACGATCATCGAAATCCAACGCGCCCCGATCGTCCAGGAAACGCGCAGCGCCTTCCAGTCAGCGATGCAGAACAAGTTCATCGCTGCGGTGGAGCGGTTGTCGGGTCGCGACGTGATGACATTCATCTCAAACCATCACGTCGGCCCCGACCTCGAAGTCGTGGTGTTCATTCTCGCGCCGCCGGGCACTGAGAGCTCCCGCACCCTGGCCGCATAGGCATCGTTCCGGCCGTCGTCGTGCTCAAGCCGTGCTCGTCGTCTGACGATAGCTACGGTGAGGACTCGCTGGCCCATGAACCCGAACGTCACCCCGAAGGCGTCGCAGCGTGGGCCGCCGCGTGCGGCCGCGGGGCGGCTGTTGGGTCGTGCCCGATCGGCCCTGATCGGGGTGTTGATCGTCGTGGTGGGCGCCACCGTGTCGGTCCTCCTGGCGGCTGAATGGCAGGCTGGCCAGTTGAGCGCAAACCGGACGGCCTTTCGTTCTACATCCGCGGCTCTCAGCAGCAGCCTCGGTTCCAAGTTGGACGCGAATTACACGCTGACCCGCACGATGCGCGCGATCGCGACGATGGAGCCCACGGCAGGCGACACGCGCTTCATGCAGTGGTATCAGGAGTTGCAGCAGGGTGCCCCCGCGTCCCCGGGCGTGGTCGCCGTCTTGATTGAGCCGGTGCGCGCGCCGCAACTCGAGGCGTTCCGCCGCCAGGCCGAGGCTGACCCGACGTTTCGCAGGCTGATCGGCGCACGGTTTCAGATCGTGCCGTCGGGCCGCCGAGCGCTCTACTGCCTCACGCGTGCCATCGTCGGGACCGACACCACGACCACAAGCCTGTACCCGCCGTTGCTGGACTACTGCGCGCCCGTGCTCCCAGTCATCGGCCGGTCACCGTACGCCGGCTTGATCCGCACCGGGACCGACACCGGTTCATTCCTCGTCACCTCTCTGCCCGGTGTCGATGGCTCCGTGGTGGCGATCGGCGTTGCTGTGTACCGGCGCGGGGCGCCGCTGCCCAGCGTCGAGGCACGCCGGGCCGCACTGATCGGCTTCATCGGGACGTCGTTCAACAGTGCGCAGTTGCTCCGATCGGTGCTGGTCGGCCATCGATCGCTGAGCATTGCGCTGTACCACGAGAACGCCGGTGGGCCGCTACAGCTGATCGCTCGCGCCGGCCCGAATCAGAGCCATGAAGCGGCCGTCTACTCCAACCGCAAGCAACTGCCAGACGGCTGGTTGGCCGAGGTGAGTGGGACGGCCGATGGCTCGGTCTCCGCTGACGCCCAAGGCATCGCCGTGCTCGGATTTGGCCTAGCGATCACACTCCTCGTACTGTTGCTCTATGTCGCGCAGTCACGCTCCCGGCAGGTGGCTTGGAGCCTCGTCCGGGAGAAGACCGAAGAGCTGGAATACCGGGCTCTGCACGATCCGCTGACGGGTCTCCCGAACCGGACGTTGGTCCTCGACCGGGCCGAACAAATGCTCGCGCGAGGGCGGCGGCAGCACGTTCCGGCCATTGCGATGTTCATGGACATCGACAACTTCAAGCACATCAATGACCGGTTCGGCCACTGGGCCGGAGACGAGGTGCTGCGGCGGGTGGCGGCGCGACTGAGCAGCGTGCTGCGACCGACCGACACCGTCGGTCGCCTGGGTGGCGACGAGTTCGTGATGCTGGTTGACTCAGCGGCGCTGGACACCACCCCGGAGCTGATTGCCGATCGCATCTTGGCGCTGCTGCGCGAGCCGATGGCTCTGCCCGAGCCCGTGAGTTCGTCGGTGTTGGTCAGCGCGAGCATCGGGATCGCGCTCGGACTACCGGCCTCGGCCGAGGATCTGATCGCGGACGCCGACCTCGCGCTGTATAGCGCCAAGGCCGTGGGCAAGGACGGTTATGTCCGATTCGAGTCCGCGATGCGATCCGCCGCCCGAGACCGTGTCGACCTGGAGTTTGATCTCGTGAACGCGCACGAGCAGAACCAAGCTCCGTAATGGACTTGCGCAGCGCCAGATCTCTGGCCTCAGGCCGTGGCCACCTTGCCTTCGAGCTCGGCCGATGCCAGTCGGGTTCCCTCGAGCCTGGCGGCGATCTTCTGCATCGCCACATCGCGGGCGAAATCAGGTGAGCCGTGCTTTGGCTTCACGTCGCGGCTGAACGGTGAGAACCCGCAATCGTCGGTCGCGCCGAGACGTTGCACCGGGATGTACTTGGCCGCAGTCAGGAGTTCCTGCTTCACGTGCTCAGCAGTCTCGACCTCAGGCGTGAGGGGGTTGATCACACCCATGAAACAGACCTGCGCGACCCCGTTTGCGTCGTCGCGGCTGTACTTGCCGCACAGCTGGTACACGCTCTCCCGGTCATCTTCGCTCGCGCACTGGATCAGGAAGTAGCCGGCGTTCATCTCGAACATGTGCTCGAGCAGCAGCGCATACGGCACTTCCTTGCTGTGCACCGAATCGCAGTCTCCGCCTGGGCAGGTGTGAATGCCGATGTTCGTGCGCTCCTGCGCCGAGAACCGGTCGAGCAGGCGGTTGTTCATATCGATGAACTCCTGGAGCATGTTCTTCCCGGTCCAGGGGTTCCGAGCGTCGTTCTTGTTAGCGAGCCGGCCCTCGGTGAAGTCGACTGAGACCCTGACCGCCCCGGCCTGGAAGCACTGCCGGATGTCCTTCTCGCATTCGTTGATCACGTCATCGAGGAACTGGTCGCGGCTGTAGCCGGGGAGCTCCCCCTCCAGCGGATACAGAAGGCTCATCATCGACGGGGAGATCACCGCCTGCTTGACGGGCTTGGTGGCGATCTTCACGTTCTTCTCGACGAATTCCGAGGCGTACGTCTTGTAGCGAAACGGCCCCCCGGTGAGACGCGGCAGCTGGCGATGATGGCCGTCGTCAAAGATGGCGAAGAACTGGCCGTCACCGGCGAGATTGTCGGCCAGGCCGGTGCCGGCCAGGGTATCGGTGATCGAATACGTGGCGAAGCTCGACTCCCGCTGCTCACCGTCGGTGACGATCGGCTCCCCGGTGGCCTCGAGCCGGTGGATCGAGTCGGTGGCGGCGTCGTCCTGGGCCGCCTGCAACTGCGCCCAGGTGATCTTGCCCTCGTCGTAGTCGGCGTAGGCCTCTTGGAGCGTCATCGGCCTGGGAAGCGAACCGACGAGCTCTGTCGGGATAGGCATTAGGAGTCCTCTCCTCGTAGTGATGCTTGCAGATGGTCGCCCGAGCGCCGCAACCTCGGATCCAATCCGGGCTCCGACCATGTCAGACTGACCGATCTCCCTCTATTCGCCACCGACCTTACTACCGAGACACAGGCGAATCAAGCGCTCGCGAGCGGTCGGGCAGTCGTCGCGTGGTCGAGCAGAAGGGTCGCGATGTGCTTGGCGCGGAGAGCCGCCTCGGGGTCGCCTTCGCCGGCCGCGACGATCGATCCCTTCATCAGGATGTGCCACTCGCGGGCGAACGGCTCGGCGTCCGCGATCCCAGCCCGGCGGGCCAGATCCTCCAGGAAGTCGCGGATCCCGGCCAGGTACGCCGTCCCCGCGCGATTCACGGGATGGCCGCGGTCCGGGTGCTCCAGCATCACGTTGATAAACGAACAACCCTCGAAATCCGGCGTTCGGAACCACTCGTCAAAGACGTCGAAGATCGCCAGCAGTCGTTGCCGAGGATCGGACGCGCGCCGTTGCACCTCGGTTTGCAGCCAGCCGCGCGTCCACAGTTCCTCGCGCCGCTGCAGGAAGGCGAGCACCAGATCCTGCTTTGACCCGAAGTGGCGGTATAGGGTCTGTCTGGCGACTCCGGAGCGCTCGATAATCGCGTCGACTCCCACCGCTTGCACGCCCTGGCGGGAGAACAGCTCATAGGCGGCCGCCAGCAGCCGCTCCCGCGCGTCGCTGGGGCTGCCCGCGCGGGGCACCGAGTGAGCCGCTGTCATCGGCCCGAATGTACCAGTCGTCCTGCCGCGCTCGATCAGTCCGGAGGAGGATTGCGCAGGGCTCCGAGGACACCAATCGAGAACAGCAAAAGGATCAGCACCGCGACGACGTCGAGCGCCGTGAGGCCGTTGTTGGCGATGTCAGCCACGGTCAGGGCGGCCAGCAGAACGATGAACAGCAGCGCGAGCGTCAGAACCGTGGCCCGCACGGGATCAGTACACCGGATGGGGAGGCTGCACCTGTCGGCGTCGCGTGGCGAGCAGCCAGATCGTCAGCGCTCCCAACGCGAAGCTCCCGAGCTGGGCCACGTACGCGACGACAGCCCCGCCCCCGATCGGGTTCGTCAGACCAAACGCCGCGAACAGCGCCTGGACAGCAAACCAGATGCCGAGCATCACGAACGTCGGCAGTTCGATCACGGTGAAGAACAGGATGATGAGCACGAGCGTCAGTACGCGCGCCCGCGGATACAGCACGACGTATCCCCCGAGCACCGCTGCGATCGCCCCCGCCGCGCCAATCGTTGGCCTGTGCGAGTGTGGCGCGAGGACGATCGCCAGACCGAGCGTCGCGAGGCCGGCCAGGATGTAGAAAACGAGGAATTTGACCGGCCCGATCGCGTCTTCGAGGGTATTCCCGAAGATCCACAGGAACAGCATGTTCACCGCGATCTGGAGGATCGACGCGTTGATGAACATCGAGGTGAAGGCGGTTTCCCACGTGGGTATGGCGCCGCCCTGGCCCGCGTGGGTGAAGGCGCGCGGGATAGCGCCGTACCTCAGCGCCTCGCGGGCGTCGGGCCCGCTGATCAGCGACCCCCCGTGGCCGATGGCCAGCACGTAGACGACGAGGTTCGCCGTGATCAGAGCAACCGTCACGAACGGGAACCGTTCATTCAGGATGTTGTCCTTGATCGGGATCACGCGCCCGAGAGCTTATGTTCGAGGCGTGCGACTCGGGCCGGCGGCGGCTAGACGCGGCTGACCGGCGCGCCCACGGCGGTGATCCGCCACGGCTGCGCGGCATCGCCATCGAGCGCGAGCGTCCAGTGCTCGGTGAAGTTCGTGGAGCGAGACTGGCTGCCGCCGACGATTGCGGTGGTGTCGCGATCCTCCAGGTAGCGCCGGCCCGCCAGATCCACATCGATCGTCATCGTGGGCGGCTCCGCCGCCGCGTCGAGTGCCGCGATTCTGATCTGCTTGACCACGGGACCGCGGACCACCAAGCGCGTTCTGCCGCTCGGGTCGCCTGGATGCAGCAGCTCGCGCGCGGCCCCCGGCGTCGCAATGGCCAGCAGTGCGGCGTCGTCACCATCGACCGCGCCGGCCCAAGCCGCGACTGCCCTGCGCGCGGCGATCTCGAGCACGTCGGGGGAGAAGCGACCGTCGGCGAGGCTCAGGTCGAGCGCTGCCGCGCGCGCTTCGCCTTCGAATTGGAGGTCCGCGACCTCGGAAATCTTGGTTCCATCCGGCACCGCGTCGGCCACCGCGGCTTCGACCAGCGCCTCATCGCGCAGCGACCCCTCGTCCGACCATGGGGTGGCCACGATCTGTTCGTTCAACGCGTGCTCGCCCTCGGCTCCCTGCTCGATTGAGACCAGCACCCATCCGTCGGTATCGGCGGCGGCGGCACCGTCCCCGCGCCTGCCGAGCGTCCAGAACTCCCGCACCCGGACCACCTCTCCGAGTCGGCCGGCCCGCTTGAGATGGTTGCCCGCTCGGTCCTCGACGTAGTCGCGCAGCCGGCCTTCGATCCGGATCACCACCCGATCGTGCTTGAGGTCGCCTCGGTGGGTGAGGCCAACGTACTCGACCGTCGTCGCTCCGACGGGTTGCACACGGTTGTGCCAGCCCTTGCGATCGAAGTCGTCCAGCCGGCGCTCCCATTCGGCCAGGAGGTCGGGGGCCACGAGTCCGCGCAGGCGGATTCGGTCGCCCGCATCCCACGCCGCCTGGATCTCGGTGAACAGCTTCGCGCCCGCCGCGCGCACCCGGTCCGGCGCGAACACCGGATCGTCCTCGGCGGCTTCGGCGGCGGCGAGTTCGACGCGGCGCTGGCGCTGGGACACCCGCTTGCGCGCGGCCTGCCCTTCGCTCTTGCGAGCCTGCCACCACCGCTGAATGCGCGGTCCGAAGTTGGTGAACATGAGCCAGATCAGGAACAGGCCGACCAGGACCAACGCGCCCAGGCCATGCCCGAGCAGCGCGATGCGGAAGAGAATCTCGACCACGATGAACAGGCCGGCGCCGCTGCCGCCGCCACCACCGCCCTCGCCGCCGCCACCACCGCCGAATCCGGCCGAGCCACCGCCAGCGGCGGCAAACGCCACCGATGCCAGCGCCAACGAAAGCGCGAGCGCCAACAGAAGGGCGATCACCAGGCGACGTCTCATGCGCCGATCACCTCGGCCAGCGGTCCGATGCCCGGCTGGTGTTGGGGGACATGCTGGTCGGCGTGGTAGCTGCTGCGGACGAGCGGTCCCGCGGCGACGTGCTCGAACCCGAGCCCGTATGCGGCCTGTTCGAGCTCCGCGAACTCGTCAGGGTGCCAGTAGCGCACGATCGGCAGATGTTGCTCGGTCGGTCGGAGGTACTGCCCGACCGTGAGCACCTGCACGTGGTGCTCACGCAGAACCCCGAGCGTGTCCACCATCTCCTCGAAGCTCTCGCCCAGCCCGACCATCAAGCCGGACTTGGTCACGACCTCGTCGCCGCCCATCTCCTTGGCGTTGCGGAGCACGCGACACGAGCGCTCGAATCGGGACCCCCGGCGCGCCAGCGGATACAGGCGGGGCACGACCTCGACATTGTGGTTGAACACATCTGGACGCTCGGCGATCACCCTGGCGAGCGGCATCTCGACGCCGCGGAAGTCGGGAGTCAGGACCTCGACCCGGCAATGCGGAGCCTGCCGGCGGATCTGGCGGATGACGCCGACGAACGCGGACGCACCGTAGTCCGGGAGATCGTCGCGGTCGACGCTCGTGATCACGGCGTGGCGAAGTCCCATCTTGGCGACGCTGCGGGCCACCCGGGCGGGCTCGAGCGGGTCGTTCCACGTCGGCTTGCCCGTCTTGACGGTGCAGAACCCGCACCGGCGCGTGCAGGTGTCCCCGAGGATCATGAACGTAGCGGTGCCGCGCTGCCAGCACTCGCCGATGTTCGGGCACGCTGCCTCCTGGCAGACGGTGTGCAGGTTCTCGGATTCGATCAAACCTTGAAGCTCGCGGTAACGCGGACCACCCGGGGCGGGAACCTTGAACCAGGGAGGTTTACGCCCGCGGTGCGGCTGAACGTCTGATCCGAGCACCGTGAGCACGTCCGCAATTCCGCCCGGTTTCGATCGGGAACGGGTCGCATGCTGGCGTGCCGCGATTTGGCTCACAGAACAAGGCTATCGTGCGCCGCGTGCGGGCTCGCCGCCACCGTCGGCGCCCAGGTCCCGGCGACCGCCTCAAGCCTGGCCAGGCTCACCAGACGCTGCCGGCGATCAAGGGCCTGCGCGACCTGCCACGCGGCGCGTCGGCGAAAGCATTTCATCTGCCCGCCGAGCCGCCCGGTCTCCTTGATGATCGAGGTCATCCGTACGCCCTGCAGCCCGCAGGGCACGACCCATTCGAACGGCTGCAGATCGTTTTCGACGTTCACCGCGAATCCGTGTGTGGTCACACCGCGTGCGACGTGGACCCCGATCGAGGCGATTTTCCGGTCCTCGATCCACACGCCCGTGTAGTCCGCGCCGTCTTCCGGGCGCGACCGTGCCGACAGACCCTCGTCGGCGAGCGCGGCGACAAGCGCCTGCTCAAGTGTGCGCACATACGCCACGACGTCCTGCACCCTCACAATCGGATAGCCCACCAGCTGTCCGGGTCCGTGGTAGGTGACCTTGCCGCCGCGATCGGTCTCGACAGTGTCGATTCCCTGCCGGCGGTACCACTCCTCGCCCATCGGTAGCTCGTCGGGGGTCGACCGGCGGCCGCGTGTGTAGACCGGCCAATGCTCAAGCGTAAGCAGGACGTCGGGCAAGTCGCCGCGCTGTCTGGCCAAGCAGACTCGCTCCTGGAGCGCCAGCGCGTCGCGGTACTCGATCGTGCCCGCATGACAGACCCAGAGCTCGGCGCGGCTATTGGTCATAGGCGAATGTTTCCAGGTTCCGCTTCAGGCTCGCCAGGAACTGCGCCGATAGTGCTCCGTCGAGGGCGCGGTGGTCCCAGCTCAGCCCCAGGATGGTGATGGGGCGAATTGCGATCGAGTCGTTGCCCTCGCCATCGGTGATCACCACTGGGCGCTTGACGGTCGCCTCGAAGTCAAGGATGGCCACCTGCGGCTGGTTGATGATCGGCGTCGCCATGATCGATCCGTACTGGCCCGGGTTCGTGATCGTGAACGTCCCGCCGCGGACCTCGTCGGGGGTCAGCTCGCGAGATCGGGCCCGCCGGGCGAGATCTCCGATGCCGGCGGCGAGCCCTTCCACTGACAGTTCGTGGGCCGAGTGCAGTACCGGGACGATCAGACCGTCGGCGCCGAGCGACACCGCGATGCCAAGGTTGACGGCGGCGTGAGGCGTGTAGCGCTCGCCCTCGAGCCAGGCATTCAGCGCTGGGTGCTCGCGCAGCGCTGCGATCGTCGCGCGCGCGACAAACGCGAGCCCCGTGACGCCCAGGCGTGCCCGAGCCGCCTCCACCCGGCTCATGTCGACCTCGATCCAGGTGGTGCAGTGGGCGGCGGTATCGAGCGAGCGCTTCATGTGCTGGCCGATCTGGCGGCGCATGCGAGACAGCACGGTGGCCTGTCCGGCCGCGTCCGCGCCCAGGCCAGGTGGCGGCGCTGAGTCCGGCCGGTATGGGCTCTCGGTGTGCAGCGGCGCGTCGGGGACGGCCTGCGCAGCGGCGGCGAGGAAGGCGAGCACGTCCGGCTTGCGCACCCGGCCGTCGCGGCCAGTCCCGGTCACCTGCGAGAGGTCGACTCCGTGCTCGGCGGCGATTCGCTGGACCACCGGCGAGTAGCCCCGCGGTGAACGGAGGGGCAGGGGCGCGGACGCCTCGGCGGACGCCGCCGCTCCGTTGGGCCCCGAGGTGGCCGTGGCGGGGTCCGCCCTGACATGAGGGGCCTCGGCCACGCCGGAGTCCGCCGGACTCGGCAGGGCGGAGTCAGCCGGGCTCGGCAGGGCGGAGTCAGCCGGGCTCGGCACGGCGGAATCAGGTGCGCCCATCGGGTCACGCGCCTCGGATGCGATCCGCGCCAGGACGACACCGACCGCCACGGTCGACTCGACCGGAACCAGGATCTCCGTGACCACTCCGCCGACGGGCGCTGGAACCTCGGTGTCGATCTTGTCGGTCGAGATCTCGCAGATCGTCTGGTCGGCTCCAATCCGGTCTCCGACCTCGACCCGCCACTGCACCACGGTGCCCTCAGCGACCGAGACCCCCATCTGGGGCATCCTCACGTCGACCACGGACTCAGTACGCGAGGAGCTCACGGCAGGCCTCCCTGATCCGCTCGACGCTGGGCAGCACCGCCTGCTCCAGCGGCGGAGAGAACGGGATCGGGACGTCCGGGGTCGCCACGCGGACCACGGGACCGTCCAGGTCCTCGAAGCCGTGCTCGGCGATCAGCGCCGCCACCTGTGCGCCGGCGGCGCAGGTCATGTTCGCCTCGTCGACGATCACGACCTTCGAGCATCGCGCAACCGAGTCGAGGATTGCCGCGCGGTCCAGCGGTACCAGTGAGCGCAGGTCAAGCACCTCGACACTCGCGCCGTCGAGGTCGTCGGTGGCCTCGAGTGCCACGTGGACCATGGCCCCGTAGGCGATCACCACGAGGTCGGACCCCGGGCGGGCCACGCGAGCGGTCATCGGCGTCTCAAACACGCCCTCGGGCACCTCGTCCTTGATCCGGCGGTAGAGGTGCTTGTGCTCCATGAAGCACACCGGGTTGGGGTCGCGGATTGCCGCGTGCAGCAGCCCCTTGGCGTCGTGCGCGGTTGACGGCGCGAGCACCTTGATGCCGGGTGAGTGCATGAACCACGCCTCGGGATTCTGCGAGTGGAAGGGGCCGCCTGAGAACCCGCCGCCAGAGGGCAGTCGAATCGTGATCGGCACGGCCAGTCCTTGTCGGTAGTGCATCTTGCCCGCGACCGTGACGAGCTGATCGAAGCCGCAGGAGATGAAGTCGGAGAACTGCATCTCGCATACCGGCCTCATACCGACCACCGCGGCGCCGACCGCGGTGCCGATGATCGCCGACTCGGCCAGCGGAGTGTCCATCACACGATCGGCGCCGAACTCT
>Ga0302324_100008348_pt1 | contig 21871 bp, 14 predicted proteins | sample Palsa_T0_1_FD_201949 | JGI IMG/M metagenome (GOLD analysis project Ga0302324, IMG submission 201949) | Peat permafrost microbial communities from Stordalen Mire near Abisko, Sweden - Palsa_T0_1 | ecosystem: Environmental > Terrestrial > Soil > Palsa > Peat permafrost | place: Sweden: Abisko...
TCCGAGGGAAAGTTCTTCGGTGCGCGCCAGAAAATTTCCGGCGGCGTTGTTCATGAGCGCATCGAGCGGGGCTGCGGACCAGATGCTCGCGATCATGGCTTCGACGGCTGCGGCGTCGCGCACGTCGCAGGCATGGGAATGGATCTTTTTCTCGTTGCTGCTGCCGCCGGTGCGCTCGTGCAACTCCTGCTCGGTGGCGGCGAGAATATCCTGACGGCGTCCGCAGATGTAGACTTCCGCGCCTAGTTCGAGGAAGCGTTGAGCGGTGGCTTTGCCTAGGCCGGTGCCGCCGCCGGTGATCAGAATGCGTTTGCCTTGCAGCAGATCTTTCTGGAACATTGGCCCTCCGCTAGTCGAACGACGATTGTAACCGCAAGGCCCGCTATGGCATGGTGACCATGTGCGTCGGTGGCGGCGTGGGCGCGGCGGGGGTTTATGAGAATTTGAATTGGATTCCCCTTGGTGCCCTCTGTGGTTACAAGAGCTGCTACCACCAAGGACACGAAGGTTCACTAAGGGCGACGGCCATCTCGCTCAGCGGGGCGGGGGAGACGCGGCTAGCCGCGTCTCTAGGGGAAGGCAACTTCCAGTCTCGCCACGGCCCAGCGCGCGTGCTCGGCTACTTGCGGGTCTGGATCTTCGCTTAGTTTTTTTAGCGTGGGAACGAATTTTTTGTTGCGGCTGTTTCCCATCGCAATTACTGCGTTCCTCCGCAGGCCGGAAAGCTTGGCGCGCCGGACTGGAGATCCGCGAAAAACTTCGCGGAACTCTTGCGGCTGCATTTCGGCTAGCCAGACGAGCTCGGGATTGACTAGGCCTTCTCGCGCCTCGAACTCTGCTGCGGCGGTCACGGGCGCCTTGCGGTTCCAGGGGCAAACGTCCTGACAGATATCGCATCCGAAGACGTGACGTCCGATGCCCGCGCGCAGTTGGTTTGGAATCCCGCCCCGCTTTTCGATGGTCAGATAGGAGATGCAGAGTTGGGCGTCCAGCACGCCGGGCGCAACAATGGCCTGGGTGGGGCAGGCGGTAATGCAGCGCGTGCAGGTCCCGCAACGGTCGGGCGCGGGCAGGTCAGTGAGAGCGGCTGGGAGCTGAGCGGGCGGGTCGCCCGCTCCCACACTGGCCACGAAATTGTTGTTCGTGAAATCTAGCGAGGTGAGGATCACGCCCAGAAACAGCCACGATCCCAACTTCTGGTTGATGATGCAGGTATTCTTGCCGATCCATCCAATGCCAGCGTATTTCGCATACACACGCTCGATGAGCGGGCCGGTGTCGACGTAGGAGCGAAGTTGCAGGTTGCCGGTATGAAGCGGCCAGTCGCCAGTGGCGGCGAGTCCGCGCAAGTCATTTTCGATTTGCTGCAGGCGGGACAGGACAGCGTCGTGATAATCCTCACGGGCCCAGGCGTAGCGCGAAATCCAGCCACGGCTGGCATCCTCTGGAGCCTGCGCCTGCGTTGAGTAAGGGTGCGCGGTGTTGTAGTTGATGGCGCACACGATCACGCTGCGCGCCCAGGGGGCGACCCGGCTCAGGGATGCGCGCTTGAGTTCTCCAGCTTCGTCTCGCGCTTCCATGTATTTCATTTCGCCGTGCTTTCCATCGGCGATCCAGGCGGGGAAGACGTGGAGTTCCTTGAAGTCGCGGACGGGCGCTATGCCGCAGAGCTCGAATCCGGCGTCGCGGGCGCACTGCTTGATGCGAGTTGAAAGGTCGGTGAGCAAGGCCGGATGCAGACGAGGCTATCACTTCGGGGATGACGCAGTCGTTGGAAGAGGAATTGGAAGAGGATTTGGAATTGGAATTAGAATTTTTGTGTTAGCTTTTGCGGGGGCGGGCAGGCGACGCTTTCCTTGGCGGAGCGGTGAAGTGCTCGATGCGGTTGCGGCCCTTTTCCTTGGCCGCGTAGAGGCCGGCATCGGCCTGATTCAACAAAGCTTCGAGTTCATCTTGCCCATCATGGCCAGAGACGGCGACTCCCATGCTCATGGTGATGAGTCTCTCCTCGCCAGCATTGACCACGGGTGCATTGGCCACGACTTCGCGCAGTTCATTGGCGCGCAACAGCGCGTCGGTCAAATCGCAGTTGGGAAGGACCATAAGAAATTCTTCTCCGCCATAGCGGCCAACACCGTCGTAGACGCGGAGTTGCACACGCAGTCGGCGGCCAATTTCCCGAAGCGCCTCATCGCCAAAGAGATGGCCGAGCGTGTCGTTCACGTTCTTGAAATGATCGACGTCGCCGAGAATTACCCCCACCGGTTTGCGCTCGCGGCGCGATCGCTCGAGTTCGCGCTGGAGCATGGCGAGAATCTCTCCGCGATTCATCAATCCGGTGAGGCTGTCGTGGGTGGCGGCGTGGCGCATGGATTCGCGGGCGGAAACGAGTTCCTCCTGCAGATCGAGAATGCGCTTGCCAACCAGCAGGCGGGCTTTTAATTCCAACTCGTCGAAGGGCTTGACCAGATAGTCGTCGGCGCCGGCCTGCATGGCGTCCAGCATGTTCTGGCGGCCTTCTTTGCTGGTGAGGAGGATTACGTAGACGTAGGGACCGGTGGAGCCGGCCAGACGAATGCGCTGGCAAAGTTCGGTGCCATCCATGTCGGGGAGCACCCAATCGAGGAGGACGAGCTTGGGAGCGCCGGGTTGCTCGAGGATTTCCCAGGCCTGAGCGCCGCTCTCGGCCAGGGTGACGCCAAAATTCCAGCTGCGCAAACAATCGCCGATCAGTTTGCGATAGACGGCGGAATCGTCAACCACTAAGGACTGCATGAGTTTTGGCCCGCCGACCTCCGCTGCGGTAAACAACGAACGCGTGCTCATCCATACCCCCCGCAGCACGACCTGGCTATCAAACTCACCCACCTATCATAAAGCCAAGTGGGCGCTTGAGGAGAGGCGCAATGGGCTGGCGGTGTTACCAGAGGTACGTGACCGCGGAGGTGCGAGGTGGGTGTCTAAAGACACATCTTTAAGGATCGGCAAACCGAGGCAGATGCTTTAGGAGGCTGCGCCGCCGGTTTTCGCGGGTGGGGCGAGCAGGTGGTGGTGCGGTTTGCGAAATCGTTGACCACCAAGGGCACCAAGGTACACGAAGGAAACATCTGAGGCCAAAAGCCTTCGTGATACTTCGTGCCCCTGGTGGATCAGGATTTCGTCGGCTGGATCGTGAAACGCACCACCGACGAGGACAGAGGGTTGACCGGGGTTCCCCTAGCGGCCTAACATAGCCGCCGACGGCACTGAGGGCTCAGGAATGATCGGCCAGACAATTTCCCACTACCATATTGTGGGAAAGCTCGGCGGTGGCGGCATGGGCGTGGTCTATGAGGCCGAAGACACGCGCTTGTCCCGTCACGTCGCCCTCAAGTTTATTCCCCCGGAGATGGTTCACGACCGCAAGTCACTCGACCGCTTCGTGCGGGAGGCCCGCGCCGCTTCCCAGCTGAACCATCCCGGCATCTGCACGATCCACGATATCGACGACAACGGCGGACATCCCTTCATTGTCATGGAGAAGCTTGAAGGGGTGAGTTTGAAAGAGCGGATTCGCGGGAAGTTGATGGAACTGGATGAGATTCTCGACATCGGCATCCAGGTGGCGGATGCTTTGGCGGCTTCGCACGCCAAGGGGATCATTCATCGCGACATCAAGCCGGCAAATATCTTTGTGGGGACGACGGGGCAGACAAAAATCCTGGATTTCGGATTGGCCAAGTCGGCGCGCGACCCGAATTCGGGCGATGCCATGATGGAAGACTCTCTGACCGCCATCGGGGTGATTCCGGGAACCGCGGTTTACATGTCACCGGAGCAGGCGCGAGGCGAAGAACTGGACGCGCGGAGCGATCTGTTCTCCCTCGGCGTGGTGCTTTATGAAATGTCGACCGGCAAGAAGCCTTTTGCCACCGGCAACGTGATCACCACGCTGGACGCGGTCCTGAACCAGAAGCCGATCTCTCCTTTGAGTCTCAACCCGGCGCTGCCTTCGGACCTGGAAGGCATCATTGGCCGGGCGATGGAAAAGGACCGGGGACACCGCTATGCGAACGCGCTGGCGATGAAGGGCGATCTGCAGTCGTTGAAGAGGGAAACGGACTCCGGGTTAACGAGGACGGGCGCGCGGCGGCACGCCTTGCCGTATCGGATTGCCACCAGTACTTTTCAGGCGACCAGTAAATTTTCAACTTATCTTCTGCTCGGGGTGAGCGCGGTGCTGCTCACGGTTTTGTTCGCGGTGGGCGCGTGGTGGATCAAACAGCGTCAGATCACGGGGGGTGGCGCGCCGAAGAACACCATCGCAGTGCTTCCGCTGCAGAATATGAATGGCGACGTCAGCGTGGAGTTTCTTCGCTTCGCGCTGGCCGATGAAATTGCGAACACGCTGACCTACACCCGGACGCTGGATGTTCGTCCTTCGGCGATCACTCGGAAATATGTGGGGAATGACGTTGATCCGCAGCAGGCGGGCCGCGAAGTGCATGTCGCCAACATCCTTACCGGACACTTCCTGAAGCAGGGCGACAGCCTGCTGATTACGCTGGAGGCGATCCAGGTGGAGGGCAACAAGCTTTTGTGGCAGGCAAATGTGACTGCGCCGGCTCAGGACCTGATCGCGCTGCAGGCGCAGATGGCTGCCAAGATACGTCAAGAGTTGCTGCCGGCCCTCGGTGCGTCCGGCGGTTTTCTCGATACGGGCACACGCCCGAAAAATGCGGAGGCCTACGATCTCTACCTGCATAGCCTGGCGTTGCCTCACGATGCGGGGCCGAATAAGGATGCCATCGCGGTTCTGGAGCATGTGGTGGAAGTGGACCCGACCTACGCTCCTGCGTGGGAACAGCTGGGGTTTCGTTGCTACTATGACGCGGATTATTCCGATGGTGGCGAGCCCATGTTCCAACGTTCGAACAAAGCACTCGAACGTGCCATAGAGCTGGATCCGAATCGGGTCGTCGCCGCCGGACAGCTAATCAACAATAGCGTTGAGCGGGGCGAACTGGGGAAGGCATACCTGGCGGCGCAGGCGTTGGTGAAGCGTCGTCCCGAGAGCGCTTATGCCCATTTTGTAGTGGGTTATGTCTATCGTTATGCCGGGATGCTGCAGCAATCGACCAATGAATGCAATACCGCGCTCGCGCTCGACCCTGGTAATTATGCTTTTCGTTCCTGCGCCTGGGCGTTCCTGGAGTTGGGTAAGACGGGACGGGGCGCGGATTTTGTTCGCCTGGATGCAGGTTCGGAGTGGGCCGCGTATATGCTGCCATCTGTTCTTCTGCGCGAGGGGAAGATCGCGGAAGCGCGCGAAGCCGTAAAGCACATGCCCACGACGCCGCGCTATCACCGCGATTTGCTGGAGGCTTGTCTGCAGTTACGGCCAGCTACGGATCTGGACCGGATGGCGCAGGAGGCGGAAAACAACCTGCCCACCGAGCCCGACGCTGAGACGTGGTATTACCAGGGAGCGCTGTTTGCATTCTGCGGCAAGAAACAGGCGGCTCTGCATCTGCTGCAGAGCGCGGTGGAGCAGAACTATTGCGCGCACGAGAATCTGCTTTCCGATCCCCTGCTCGCAAAACTTCGGACGGATGCAGGGTTTGATAAAGTGTTGACCGCCGCGGGCGCTTGCCAGGCGGCGGTGCTATCAGTTGGTAGCTCGCCTAGCCAGTGAATAAGATAAGTGGTGCAGTTTGCGAAATCGTTAACCACCAAGGGCACCAAGGTACACGAAGGAAACATCTGAGGCCAGAAGCCTTCGTGATCGTTGCAGATTAAGGTCGTGGTGCAATCTGCGAAATCGCTGACCACCAAGGCCACCAAGGTACACGAAGGAAAAATCTGAGGCCAGAAGGCTTCGTGATCGTTGCAGATTAAGGTCGTGGCGCAATCTGCGAAATCGCTGACCACCAAGGGCACCAAGGTACACGAAGGAAACATCTGAGGCCAGAAGCCTTCGTCGGCGACTTTTGAAGTCAAGCCGTCGACCTGTCAACCCGTCAAAGGCGGACTTTGCCCTCGATCGTTTCTTCCTTCTCTTCTTTCTTCTCTTCATTTCTTCCGATTTTTCTGACTTTCAAAGGTTTTTCACAGGCGCTACAGCTTTTTTTAACCGAGCATTCATCTTCGTGTAACCGTCCTTTAACCGCGCACCCCTACCTTGGCGTCAGCAGTCCCTCGTATGAAATCCCCAGGAGGAAATTCAATGTCGTCGTCGAGTTTTCTGGCGAAAGCCAGACAGCATTTCACCGTTGGCACGAGCCTGCTGGCTCTGCTTGTCAACATGGGAGCGCCAGTCTCCGCCGCCGCTCAGCCACCAGCACAACAAACGCCGACTGCCTCGCCCATCAAACATGTGATTGTGATCATCGGTGAAAACCGCAGCTTCGATCATGTTTTCGCTACCTACAAGCCGAAGAATGGACAGACTGTGTCGAATCTACTCTCCAAGGGGATCATTACCGAGAATGGAACTCCGGGGCCCAATTATTCGCTCTCCGCGCAGTACAGCGCAGTCGATAGCACCAGCGTCGGAGCGGGGACCTATGCCATCAGTCCTCCGGAAAAGACTCTTTACAGCAATATTCCGCCCGTCGTCGCGGGCGGTCCAACGACCCCATACCTTCCAAGCGTGGCTGCGGCCAGGGAAATTGAACCCGGGCAACTGTGGCCCAGCTATTACGTTGACCTGACGATTGGGGGCACCGGACTGGAGGCCTACGCGGTTCCCGACACGCGCATTCCAAATGTGCTAGAGCTGCCCGAGGGCGCTTTCCAACTCACTTCTCCGACGCTGACCTACAACGATTATGCCAACAGCCCGGTGCACCGGTTCTACCAGATGTGGCAGCAGGCAGATTGCAGCGCGGCATATGCGACGGCCGATAATCCGAGCGGATGCCTGAACGACCTGTTCCCCTGGGTCGAAGTCACGATCGGGTGCGGTAGCGACGGTTGCTCGACCGGCAGCACGAAGCCGCCGACAAATTATCTCGGCACCGGTGAAGGCTCCACTTCGATGGAGTTTTTCAACGTGCTCAAAGGCGATGCTCCCTACATGAAGGCCCTGGCCGACGCCTACACGCTGAGCGATAACTTCCATCAGTCGGTAATGGGTGGAACCATGGCGAACCATATCGAGTTCGGCTTTGCCGATTCCATCTGGTACAGCGACGGCAAGGGAAATGCGAAGGTCCCACCGCTCCACGAGATTGAAAATCCGAACCCGCGACCTGGAACCAACAACTGGTACGACGCAGATGGATATGGAGCTGGAAATGGGACTGGCGGGGGAAGCTATGTCAATTGCTCGGATCTGGGCCAGCCCGGAGTGCCTGCCATCGTCAACTACCTGGAGGAGCTGCCACGTCCGGTCAATCCGAATTGCGATGCCGGGCACTACTACATCCTGAACAACTACAACCCCGGTTACAACGGTGACGGATCTTCGTCGCTTCCGATTTCTCCGTTTACTCTTCCCGGATCTTCAGTTCGCCACATCGGCGATGCCCTGATGGAAAAAAACATTTCCTGGAAGTATTACGGAGACGGTTGGAACGTTTTTCTATCGGACCCAACCTTCAGCAATCCGTTGAACACCTACTGCAATATCTGCAACCCCTTCAACTACGCGACTGACATCATGACCAATGCCACGCTGCGCACCGAGCACATCCAGGACAGTCAGAACATTTACGAAGACATCAAGGCGGGAGAACTGCCGTCAGTGTCGATTGTGAAACCGGGCTGGCCGTCGGATGGTCATCCGGCGTCTTCGAAGCTCGAACTGTTCGAAGGGTTTGTGAAGAACATCGTCAGCGCAGTGCAAGCCAACCCCGCGGTGTGGGCGAGCACGGCGATCTTCATCACCGAGGACGAAGGCGGCGGCTACTATGACTCCGGCTACATCCAGCCCGTCGACTTCTTCGGCGACGGCACTCGCATTCCGCTGCTGATTGTTTCACCGTTTACGCAGGGTGGACAGGTGACCCACAGCTATACGGACCACGTTTCTCTCATCAAATTCATCGAGCGGAATTTCGGCCTGAAGCCACTCACTGGCCGAAGCCGCGATAACCTGCCTAACCCGAAAGCGGCGGCGAGCAATCCGTATGTGCCGTTAAACACCCCGGCGATCGGCGACCTGTTTGACGCTTTCAATTTCTCGCCGGCTAAGTAGGCGGGAAAATTCGTAGCGTGGAACCACCGGCCAGGGAAACGCTCCCTGGCCGGGATTGTTTGTGCGTGTACGCGCTGCTGGATCTCGCCATCGAGCGGCGACAATTTTAATCAGATATTCACGCGCCGCCGCGGCGGAGGAGTTCGCTCAATGCGAAAATTGAGAATGTATGCGCCGCTCAGGACGCCAACTCTAAGAGTGAGAATGATGGCTGAGACATTATTGAGGAGAGCGGTGCTTGGGTCTGAATAGGCGCGAGCTGTTGCGAATGGGCCTTTCCGCGGGCGCCGGCCTGCTGGCAACACCACGAAAGCTGCTCGCGCAAGCGGCGGCCATGCCGGTCGGCATGAGTATGCCGGGTGCTAACCCACAAGTTTCTGCGGTCTCGAACCATCCTGCGCCTCCGCCAGTGGCGCTGGCCAGCTACGTGACCCCGTTGGCGATTCCGCCGGTCATTCATCCTTACGGCCGCCCTAACGACCGCCCCAAGGGCGCCGATCCAATCGAGATTCACTTGCGTCCGTTCCGACATCAAGCGCACCGCGATCTTCCGGCCGCTACCATGTGGGGATATAACGGCACGTGGCCAGGACCGACTTTCGAAGTGCGTAAGGGTCAGCCGATTTCCGTGAAGTGGATCAATCAACTTCCGACCAAACATTTTCTGCCGCTCGATTACACCATTCACGGCGAGGGACAGGACGTTCCCCAAGTTCGCACAGTCACGCATGTTCACGGCGCTCAGGTTATGCCCGATAGCGACGGTTATCCCGACGCATGGGTTACGTCCGATGGCCGTGCTGGATCGGTACGCGCTGCCGATCCCTGTCATTATCCTAATGAGCAGCGCGGCACCACACTCTGGTATCACGATCACGCGCTCGGCATCACTCGGCTGAACGTCTACGCAGGGTTGGCCGGTTTCTACCTGATCCGCGATCCTGAAGAAGATGGCTTAAATCTTCCCAGCGGGCAGTATGAGATTCCGCTCATGATCCAGGACCGCAGCTTTAATGCCGACGGTTCACTGTTGTATCCTCCCGCTCCGCAAGGCACGCATCCGGTGTGGATGCAGGAATTTTTCGGCAACGCCATTTGCGTGAACGGCAAAGCCATGCCGTTTCTTGAAGTCGAGCCGCGTAAGTATCGCTTCCGGATGGTCAATGGTTCTAACTCGCGTTTCTATCACCTCACGCTGACGCCTGCGGATGCCGCCGGCAAGCCGAATGGCAAGCCTGTCGATGCTCCGCCTTTTATTCAGATTGGCAGCGACGGTGGACTGCTGCCTGCGCCCTTGCGAATGCATTATTTGATCTTCTCCCCGGGCGAGCGCTTTGACATTGTCATTGATTTCTCCGAGCACAAAGGCGCAAGCCTCGCACTGACCAATGACGCTCCCGCACCCTACGCTCGCGGCGGCGAAATCGTACCCTCTGACGTGATGCTGTTCAAGGTGACGAAGCCGCTCTCGGGAGCGGATATGAGTGTGGTTCCAGAAACGCTTGCGCCGTTTGTCCCGCTCGACCCCGCTCACGCGGTTCGGGAAAGAACCCTTGCGCTCACCGAAATGGATCGCCCGTCGGACGGCTACACCATGATTGGCCTGCTGGATCAAAAGCACTGGGACGATCCCATCTCGGAGGATCCAAAAGCCGGCTCCATGGAAATCTGGTCTTTCGCCAACACGACCGGCGACGTTCATCCCATGCACATTCACCTGGTCCAGTTTCAGGTGTTGAATCGCCAGACGTTTGATGTACAGACGTACATGCAGACCGGCAAACTGGTTTTCACTGGCATCCCGATGCCTCCGGAATCGAACGAACGGCCCGCCTGGAAAGATACGGTCAAGACATATTCCGGCTATATCACGCGGGTCATCGCGCGCTTCGACTTGCCCGCGGGAATTGTGGCCAAGGCGGGCGAGGAATTCCGCTACGTCTGGCATTGCCACGTGCTGGAACATGAGGACAACGAGATGATGCGTCCTTACAAGATCGTGGGGTGATGGTGGCGACAGGGGGGCGAGCATATTGAGCGGAAATGCCTGGTGGATTTTGCGTAGCCCCCGTCCTCTTTCGAAGCGATCTTCTACTACTCCCATTGACCCACAATCGTTGATAGCATCCATTGGCATTAACCGGCGCAGTCACTGCGCCGGTCGCGATTTTGCGGGCTTGGGGGCCGCGACGCGAGTCTCCTTCCCGCTGACGAACGCCTTCATGGAGAGCGGGGCTCTCTATCATTGGGCATAGTTGCACGCCGAGCCGATGCTCCCGTCCTTCGTTACTTAATTGCCCTTCACCAGAGAACCGCTGACAATCGTTTGCGGGTCCGTCTCAATGGCTAGCATTTCGTTCCCGCCGTCCGCAACTACGAAGCGGAAGTGCATTTCGGGCTGCCCCGTCGGCGTTATGGTAGCCCCGCCCCTGCATTCCGGGGTGATCCAGTAAGAACCGGTGACGGGTTCCTCTGCGAGAAATGTGCCACCCTCGCTACTCGCTACCTGTCCGCTTATCACTCCTTCTCCAAGAGAGTTGACCGTTAACTTCAACTCACCGATGAAAGCCACCGCTCCTGCGGCCGCCCCCGCGAGGAAGACGCCGGTTGTTTCAAATCCAAAACTACCCTTAACCCCGGCATTGGTGCAGGTCGGGGAGCCCTGCTTCACGGCGTATCCTTCCGAAAGAAGGTGAACGGCCAAAAACCCTGTTGACGTAACCACAATTGAGAAGGGGATGGCTCCTGTGGGTGTACCCGTGCCGGTGCAGTTCGAGGCGATTGCGTATGTTCCGGTGACAGGATCGGTGACAATCTCGCCGTCATGGGATGCTGTGCTCTCTCCGGTAAACGTGCCTGTGGTTGAGTCAAACGTGATCTGGGTCACGGCGGCAGTGGCAGGGGTGCCATTGCTATCTGTGCCCAGGTGCAGAAACCCGTAGGTGCCACTCAGAGAGGCGTTTGAACAAGTCGCCGCCCAGGCAGTGGAACCGAGCGCAAAGGTGACGAGAACAATCATTCGAGCGATGCGAAACGTTTTGGAAATCATGGTGCTCTCCTCTTTCCTGGTTTTTGCTTGCGTTCGTCTATCTAGCCCGGAATGTCCTTTTTGGCCCAAAAGCGGCTGCTATTCTCCGCTCAAATCCCTGTGCGCGTCAATGTGAAACAATTTGCAACGCCGGGCGAGAACAAGAGTTGAGTCGCGTTGATTTTTCTGTTGCAACCGACCGGTCGGTTTGTTAGAATTCGGTAGCGATACAGTTTCACGATGCAACGGATGGAACCCTTCACCACAAAGGGCACAAAGTGTCACGAAGGCTTTTGGCCCAAGGCGAAATTGTCGTGCCTCAGGGGCTAAAGCCGCGGAGAGAATACGGTGCTTACGGCACGGCTGAAGCCGTGCCCTTTCAAAACCGATTGGTTGGGGTGTCGCAAAGTGGACCACCACTTACGATCTTGCTAGCTTTGGATACCAGTTTTGTTACTATTACAAGGTGTACCCCATGACGAAGAAGCGGAACGTGCGGCGAATTAGCCTTAGAATTATTGGACGAGCGCCGATCGGCCTCGTTGCGGGGGAAACAGTGAGCTGACAAGCTGGAAATCTTAAACGCTCCCGAATCCCACCCGCCAGAAACGCTGGCAAGGTGGGTTTTGTTTTTTCCGGTTGTTTTTTTCGTGTTTGTTTCTTTCACGGAGCAGCGCAGGAGGGGTTTCATGACCGATCAGAAAAACACGTCGACCACGGGCACGGCGATGACGGGTCCGAAGACAGGGACGAAGACAGGGACTATGACCGGGGCCGGCATCCTTTGGGAATGTCTGGAACGAGAAGGCGTGAAGCATGTCTTCGGCTATCCTGGCGGCGCCATTCTGCCCGCTTATGATGCGCTGAAGCACAGCAATATCCATCACATTCTGGTGCGTCACGAACAGGGCGCAACCCATATGGCCGACGGCTACGCCCGCGCCAGTGGACAAGTAGGAGTTGCGGTCGCGACCTCGGGGCCGGGAGCCACCAACATGGTTACGGGAATCGCCACGGCCATGCTCGATTCCTCGCCGATCGTCTGCATCACGGGACAGGTGGGCAGCAAGCTGATCGGGTCGGACGCGTTCCAGGAAACCGACATCACGGGCGTGACGCTTCCGATCACCAAGCATAATTATCTGGTGACGCACGCGAGCGAGGTGGCGCGCACGGTTCGCGAAGCGTTTTACGTGGCGCGGTCGGGACGTCCGGGGCCGGTGCTGATCGATATCACGAAAGATGCGCAGCAGAGCACCTGCGAGTTCGACTGGGAAGCGGCCAAGCCGCAAATGCCGGGTTACCGTCCCGATCTCTCGCCGGCTCCGGCGGAGTATGAGCAGGCGTTGGAGTTGATCCATAACTCGAAGCGGCCTGTGATTCTCGCGGGGCACGGCATCATCATTTCTGGAGCGATGCGGGAGGTGCGCGATTTTGCCGAGCGCGCGGGTATTCCGGTCGCGCTGACGCTGCTCGGCATCGGCGCGTTTCCCGCTTCGCACCCGCTCAATCTCGGGATGATGGGCATGCATGGCGAGGCCTGGGTGAACCACATGATTCAGGAGGCCGACCTGTTGCTGGCCTTTGGCATGCGCTTCGACGACCGCGTCACCGGCAATCTGAAGAATTACGCGCGCGATGCAAAGAAGATCCATATCGAAATCGATCCGGCGGAGATTAACAAGAATGTGAAGGTCGATGTTCCGCTGGTCGGCGATTTGCGGGAGGTGCTGCTGGAGTTGCTGCCGAAAGTGGAATCCATCGACCGCAGCGAGTGGCTGGATCATATCGATAAGTTGAAGGGCGATTCCGCGGTGCGGGACATTCAGAATCTGCCGGACAGCGGTCATCTTTATGCCGCGCATGTGATCAATGATCTGTGGCGGCAGACGCGGGACGGCAACACTATCGTTGTCACTGACGTTGGCCAGCACCAGATGTGGGAGGCGCAGTACTACAAGCATGAGCATCCGCGCTCGCTGATTACTTCGGGCGGATTGGGCACGATGGGTTTCGCGCTGCCTGCCGCCATCGGCGCCAAAGTTGCCAATCCGGAGGCTGAGGTTTGGGTGATCGTGGGCGATGGCGGATTCCAGATGACCATGTGCGAGCTGGCGACGATTGTGCAGGAGAATCTGAAGATCAATATCGCCATCATCAACAACGGCTTTCTCGGCATGGTGCGGCAGTGGCAGGAATTTTTCTACGATCGCAACTACGCGGCCACGCCGCTGCTCAATCCGGATTTCGCCAGGTTAGCCGATGCCTACGGCATTCGTAGTGCGACCGTCTCCGAGCGGTCGCAGGTTGTGCCCACGGTGCAATCGGCGCGCGAGCATGATGGGCCGGTGTTGATCAATTTTAAAGTTGAGCAGGAAGATACCGTCTATCCGATGGTGGCGGCTGGCGCTGCGCTGCACGATATGATTCGGCGGCCGAGCCCGATTGTCGAGACGGCGGAGGACGAGTAAGGGCGGGTCGGAGGTTAGAGGTCAGATTGCAGAGGTTGAGTCCTGAGTCGGAGGTTGTTACCTCTGCAATCTTACCTCTGACCTACTATTTCAATCCGCCACTGAGAGATGAACCGAAATTATGCTGAATACATTCATGGTGTATGTCGAAAATAAACCGGGCGTGCTTAGCCGCGTGTCCTCGTTGTTTCGCCGACGCGCCTTCAATATCGACTCGCTCACGGTGGGGCGGACGGAGAAGCCAGAAGTGTCTCGCATGACCATCACGGTCGATGCTGACCGCGATCAGGCCCGCCGCATCGAAGCCAATCTCTACAAACTGGTGAACGTTCTGCTGGTCGAGAACATCACCAATCAACCGGCCATCATCCGCGATCTGGCGATGATTCGCGTCGCGGTCACGCACGAAGCGCGCTCCCACGTGCTGGAGCTCGCCAATGTATTTCGCGCGCGCGTGGTGGATGTCGCTCCCGAATCATTGACCATCGAAATCACCGGCGCCGAAGACAAGATCGACGGGTTGCTCGAATTGTTGCGTCCGTATGGAGTATTGGAAATGGTGCGCACCGGCATTGTCGCCATGCGGCGTGGCAGCAAGCCGGCCGACGGCGTCTCCGCTACCGAAACCGCCGTGACCGACGCCGGTGGCGATGTCTCGTACTCGGTGTAGGACAGAGCTTCGGCGTTCGGTGCCGGTGATACGCGCCTGACTTAGCAGGCTGCGGGAAAAGTCGTTTCTTAGCGAGAGCCGCGCCCTCAGCGGCTAAAGCCTTGTTCAAAATAGCGCAGTTAACGCAGCGGTGAACCGCTGCGCCACCCAAGATCAAGTGCAACTGCGATACCTCCAAGGAGGACTCAGTCGTCCCTCCGGGACTTGATCCTCCCTGGCGGTTCCTGACCCGGCGCTGAAGCGCCGGGCTATTGTCGGGCGTCCCTCCGGGACTTCACTTGTTTGTTCCACATCTCGCGGCGGTGAACCGCTGCGCCACCCAAAATCAAGTGCAACACCACCCAAGAGACTTATGAGAGCTTTCTAATCGGATCGGGATATTCTCCGCGGCCGACGCGATTGATTGCACGGAATCGAAATCGAAGTCGGGCGGAACCTCTGTGTTCAAGCCCCCGGCGGGGCGCGCCGATGGATAGGGTATACGTTATGCGCGTTGAGCCGTTGTTGCCGGGAGCTTTGGCGGATGGCTGGCTTGAGGGCAGGAGACATGCAACCGATTCGGGTACTAATTGTCGATCATTCGACGATGATGCAACGGGTGCTCAGCGATCTGCTGGCATCCGACCCGGGAATCGTGGTCGTCGGCGCGGCGGGAAACGGCAGTCAGGCACTGGCCCGGATTTCAGAGTTCAAGCCGGATCTGGTTACGCTCGACATGGAAATGCCAGGAAAAGATGGGCTGCATACCCTGATCGAGATTCGCAAACGCTATCCAAAATTACCGGTGATTGCGTTGAGCTCGGTTACCGAACGTGGAGCAACTGCAACCCTGGATGCGCTGGCACGGGGCGCCGGCGATTATGTGACCAAACCCCTGCACGGCGAAACCCTGGAGCACTCGCACGAACGCGTGCGCGATGAACTGCTGCGAAAGATCAAGTCTTTGTGCCGGGCGCTTGTAGCGCAGCCAATGCCTCGCACAATGTCTCGCACAACGTCTACCTGTGTTTCTGCCGTATCCGGCCGGCCGCCGGCGCGGATCGACATGGTCGCCATCGGCTCGTCGACCGGCGGACCGAACGCGCTGACTCTGCTGATTCCGAAACTGCCCGCGGATTTTCCGGTGCCCATCGTGATCGTGCAGCACATGCCGCCTCTGTTTACGCGCCTGCTCGCCGAGCGTCTTAACCGGCTGGGCCGGCTTCAGGTGGGGGAAGGCAAGGCAGGGCAAAAACTGCTGCGTGGTCAGGTCTGGATTGCTCCTGGTGACCATCACATGACGGTGGCTCGCAAGGGGACTGAATTCCTGCTGGGCCTCAATCATGATGCGCGGGAAAATTCCTGCCGCCCGGCGGTGGATGTATTGTTCCGATCGGTGGCTCAAACCTACGGCGCAAATGTGCTGGCGGTGGTGCTCACCGGCATGGGGGCTGACGGCACCCGAGGGGCAGCCGTCGTTCGGGAGGCGGGTGGAGAGGTGATCGTCCAGGACGAGGCATCTTCCGCAGTCTGGGGGATGCCCGGAAATGTCGTTGCCGCCAGCTTAGCCGATCGCATCTGCGCTCTGAGCGATATGGCGGCGGAACTGGTGCGCAGGGTTGCGGTGCGACGGACTCTTGCCTTCGCTGCCCGGCGGTGAAGGAATCGAGAACTTAGGTAGTGGTGCAATTTGCGAAATCGCTAACCACCAAGGCCACCAAGGTACACGAAGGAAACATCTGATGCCAAAAAGCCTTCATGGTCCTTCGTGCCTTGGTGGGTGAAACTGCACCACTACCAGAATTTACTGAACCTTGGAAGCGGTGACCGTGGAGTGCCGAACTAGGGAAATGAGGCCATAAAAAAAACGCCCTGAGCAATTATGCTCAGGACGCCTTCGGCAGCCCTCCCCCAGAACTGCCAAACTACCTGCTCATCCTATGTCCACTTGGCCCCACTGTAAATGTCACTTTCGTAATGCAGAGGGTGAAGATTAGTACTGTGGGGGTTACGCGCGGAGGTAACGTTACTTCGAGGAGTTAGTACTGCCATATAGCCGAATATAGACGGGAAAAGCTAGATAAGTTGCGGGTTGGCTGCGGGAAATAGCACCGGCAGAGAGCAAAAGCCGGGTGGCAGCGGCCGGATCACTTCTTTTCAGGTCACTTCTTTGCCCAGGTCTTTCCGGCGTCCGCGCTGCCCCAGACCTCATTGTTGCTGGTGGAGACGAATATCTCCGTCGGGCCGTGCAAATCGATGTGAGTTATATCGGAGCTAAGTGCCTGAGCTTTGATGGAGGGTCGCACCTGCTCCCAGGTTATGCCGCCGTCGACGGAATGAAGGAGCGTGCCCGCCTGGCCGCCGGTCCAGACATCAGCGTTATAACTTGCATAGCACAGCAACGGATGATCGGAGTGCGAAGTAGTTTGCCAGCTTTGCCCACCATCCAGCGAGCGTTGCAGGACACCTGCGGTGATCACCCAGGTGACGGCCGGCGCCAAAGTCTTCGCGGGGGTCAGGGTTGCGAGGGAGGTCACATTTCTAGTACGTCCCGCCGCTGAAGCGGCGCCTACAGCTGCCGGATTTTTCTGCAACGCCGTTTTCTGCGACTCAGCTGTCTGCAGTGCATTTGCTCCGGTCTCTTGCGGCGCTAGCTTTGCTTTCTCAATCGGCAGTGCGTCATTTTGCGCCACCAGGGTGCCGTCGGAGCTGGGAGCCGCTTCGACTGTAACGGCTTCTGATGTTACCTCGACTGCTTCGCTCGACCTTCCTATGCCTGGCGCACCCACGCCTGGCGCACGTGCGGCCATCGCATCCATGGCTGAGGAATTGGGCAGCGGGGCTGGGGCCGATCCCGCCGCTGACACTGTTGCAGTCTGGCCGGAAGCATTCTGGCTTTGGGCGAGCGCCATCACTGACCTGCCTTGAAGGGGCAGCGACTGAGCCTTTTCAGCCTTTAGTTTTTTGGGGGAGGGGGAGGGCAATTCATACATCAATTTTGCTTCGTCGGTTGGGGCGACGGTTACGCTTTGGCTGACCTGTTGGTTGACTGAAGATGCGCTCGGGCTGAGATTTGGCGTCGGCGTAGCCGCAACCTGTGGCACGGCCTTGGAAAGCAGCGTCGCGTGATTCCATCGTCCTGAGCGCACCATAAGCACCGAGGCAGCCACTACCACGGCCGCTGCCAGCGCAGCCCAACGCAGACTGGGCCAGGCGAAGATTGGTTGGCGTCGGGCCGGCGTCCGCGAGGTTGTGGCTCGATAAGCTTCAGTCTCAATCGCAATTGGAGTGGGCACAAGGTCCCCGGCAGGAAGCGCCAGAGAAACGACTTCGCGGCAGTCATCGCAAAGCGCCAGGTGCGCGAGCACGCCCTCGCGCTCGGCCGCCGTAAGGGCCTGTTCGGCGAAGGCTGTCAGCAGGTCCGCATCTGGATGCGCTCGCCTGGGCGCGACTTCGTCCGGCAAGGCTTGACCCGGCAAAGCTTGCTCCGGGGGAGCGGCCCGCAGGCGGTCGTAGACGATTTTGGGTACTTCAGTCATCAATAGTCTTTCGTCAGCGAGCTCATCATCGAGCTCGTCAGCGAGCCCGTCAGCCCATTTCCTTCAGCCGCTTGTGGTTCAATCGCTTCCGTCGCTGGTGTCTTGTGCCGGAACCTTTCTACTATCTGGGAACGTTGTTGCGGCGGAATCTTGCGTCAAACGGGAGCGCAAACTCAACCGCAGGTCACGCACGTCGGTTTCCAATGCCTCGGCGGCCTGGGCGTGGCTCATTCCCCGCATTCGCAACCCGGCCAGAATACGCTTACGGAGGCCGGTTGCCAGCCGATCCAGTCGACGGCTGACGCTGGACTCGTGCAGGCCCAGCGTGCGCGCAATCTCGGCCAGCGTACGTCCATCCAAGTAATAAGAGGCCAGCGTGAAGCGGTCCTCTGACGAAAGCTCCGCCAGCGCCTCGTCGGTTGCCGCTTCGAGCCTTTGGTCTGACGCGTACGCTGGCTCGGGAACAGGCGCCGCGAACTGCACTCCCTCTTCTGTTTTCTCGTCCAGACTGACTGTGCGTTTCTGCTTGCGATAACGATTGATGAACTCCTGCGCCATCACGGTGCGTAACCAGCCTTCGAGCGAACCGCGGCCGGTGTAGAACATGAGCTTCGAGTTGCGCACGCCGTCGCGCACGTTCACGCCATAGAGATCCGCAAACAGCGAATCGGCCAACTCCGCGGCGTGCGCGGCATCGCGCGTGATGTGCATTGCCATGCTGTGCAGCTTCTGCCGGTAGCGGCCGATGAAGTCTTGCCATGCACGCTCGTTGCCGGCGGCACAGGCGCGTGCCAGCGCCAATTCTTCGAGTCGCAATCCGGCGCAGAAGGCGGCGTCGTGTTCGGCGGAACTTTGCGATGCACTTTGTGCTGAAGTCTGCGCTGAACTTTGCGCTGAACTTTGTGCCGAACTTTGCGCTGAAGTTTGTGAACGATGTTTGCGCAGAATTTCGTCGAGGATGGCTGCGAACTGCTCGGCGCTTAGTCCGTAAGCCGCAGCCCCACTCCGCGCGTAAAGGGGCGCGGCGAGATCTGCTCCCTCACCGGATTGGGCGGGCTTTGGCATGGAGTGCGGCGCGTCTCAGATGATGCTAGCAATTTTTTCGACGCAAGGAAGAATAAATCGTACGTTCTTCGATCAGCGAGCAGAGAACGACACTCCTGGAAGCCTCGCTGACGAATACCCCGGCACGCTCTAGCTGGCGTGCCGGGGTGGGGCGCGGGTGTCGGCGGCGAACGTCGAGTATGGCGCGCGTGGCAGCATTGGTGTGTCTTCGTTGGCATCGGTCTCATAAGTATTTCCCGGTACTGTTGGAAACACAACTTCAGACGTGCCGTTTAGCGCCACAAAAGAATTCGTTAGTCAGTCTTGATGGCCTGACGTCACAGCCGAAACCACTTATGAGGCTGGTGGTGTCTATACCTAGTGTCTGTACCTAGTGTCTATACAACGAGGAGGCCAATATGCGGCTGGTCATCACGATTCTCGGTGTGGTTCTGTTAGTTATCGCAGCCATTATGGTTCCGTGCCTGCTGCAAGCGGGCGAAGTAACATCAGCATCGGGCTATTCTCTTCTCAGCCCGATTCGCAGCGGTAATCTGACCATCTTTCCCGTGGCAGCGAGTAAGTCCTATGATACGGCGGAGTTTCTCACCCTGGATGAAGGCTTGCACAGCGGCGACGTTATCGTCACTGAGGCTGGACAGGCGCGCGGCCTTGTTCGCCATCGTCAGGGCGACTCGTCTGTAATCCATCCCGTACGCAATGCCGAAGTGAATCGGCTGGTCTTGGTGAATAACTCTAAACGACCGTTGTTACTGCTCGCGGGCGAGATAGTTACTGGAGGCAAGCAGGACCGCGTCATCGGCAAAGACCGAATCGTGCCGGCGGAGAGCGATCCGGTCGATCTCAGTGTCTTCTGCGTCGAGCCTGGGCGTTGGGTGGCGGCGAGTGGTAAGTCAGATTTTGGAGCTGCGCCGAACGTGCCCGCCGTTTTCGCTTCTCCGGTCGTGCGTGGCAAGGCGATGGCGGCGAAAGATCAGCAGCAAGTCTGGGACAGTGTTCGCACTTCGCAGCAAGCCATGGCCGTAACCGTACAGGGAGCGGCAGGCGCCGCTTCCGAGGTGACCTCGACGACCTCCTATGCACGCGTCATGGACAACAAGGAAGTGCAAAAGCAGGTTGACGCCGTCGCCGAACCGGTGCAGCGAAACTACGAGAGCGTCATTCGCCAACTGCGCGATAAGAATGCGGTGGGCGTGGTGGTCGCGGTAAACGGAGAGATTGTCTGGGCCGATATTTTCGCGAGCACCCAGCTGCTGCAAAAATATTGGCCAAAGCTTGTCCGATCCTATGCCACCGACGCGGTGGTGACGCGCGCGAAAGGTGGAGAGGTCAGTAGCAAAGATGCGCTGAAGTTTCTCGACGATCTCGAAGGTCGCCACGAAACCGCCGAAACCGAGCCCGGTCTCTATCGCCAAACCGAAATCACGGGCGAGGGATTCAAGGTGTTCGAACTGACATCGTTGCTGCCGAAGACTGGCTTCCAGTTGCACGTGGCCAAGATGGCGAATTAGAGTGTCGGGGTTTCACGGGAAAGTTGGGGAACTTTGAAACCTTGAAACCTTGAAACCTTGAAACCCCAAAACCCTAAGGCCTTGAAACTTGTGGTGGTCACTTCTCAAACTCGAGAAGTGCCGCACCCCCTGACGAATTAATTTAGCCGCCGTCTGTGGTCCGCGCTAGCCCTTTTAGTACCACGTCATTGGCGTCATATGCGAGGGCGAGGGCGGGCAATTCGTCGCGTGTGAACCAGCGAACATCCGCCGCATCGCTGCCGGCCGCGAGATGGCCGCTGGCCACACGACACAGAAAATCAATCAGTACATAGTGATACCGCACGCGCCCTTCGTCGCCTCGGATTACACGTTCATACACGCCTAACATCTCACCGGGTTCGACGACCAGGCCCGTTTCTTCGCGGGCTTCACGCGTTACCGCTTCGCGCAACGTTTCACCGCATTCGAGGACGCCGCCGGGCAACGACCACTCGCCGAGCAGCGGCGGTGTTCCGCGGCGGATGAGCAGGACGCGATGATCATCGTGTCGACGATCATCGTGTCGACGATCAACACTTAGACAATCGATGATGACAGCGCCCACCCCCACCAGGGGCGAATCCGGATATTCACGTTTCATTGGCCAGTTATTTCGCGCCCGCGTGATACGGCTCGACGCTCCTCCAAAACCGGAACAGTATACGTTGCTTAGGTTTTTTGTTGGCGGATAGAAGAGCATTCACCACCAAGGACACGAAGTATCACGAAGGCTTTGATGCCCAAGCACGGCTGCTACTGCTCGACGATCACGGACGGAGGCCTCACGAATCGTAGGGCGGAATTACAATAGCTGCCATGTCGCTTGACGAATACAAACGAAAACGGCGCTTTGAGGAAACGCCCGAGCCTCCGCCGAGAATCGAAAAGCAATCGCGGCATCGTTTCGTGGTGCAGCGTCATGACGCGTCGCGTCTGCACTACGACTTCCGCCTGGAGATGGAGGGCGTGCTCAAATCGTGGGCCGTTCCCAAAGGCCCGTCGCTCGATCCCGCGGACAAGCGTCTGGCGATGCAGGTCGAGGATCATCCGGTATCGTATTTTGATTTTGAAGGCACCATCCCGGCGGGCAATTATGGCGGCGGCACGGTGATGGTTTGGGATGTGGGCACATGGGAGCCGCTATCGCCGGTGCCCGTCAATGGCGCGTATCTGCCGGGGACCGAAAAAGAAGCGGCTGCGATGCTGGTAAAAGGCGATCTTAAGTTTCGCCTGAAAGGGAAGCGGCTGAAGGGCGATTTCGCGCTGATCCACATCAAGGGCCGAAGCGGGAGCAAGGGAAACGAATGGCTCCTGATCAAGAAAAAAGATGATGACGTGGTCCCGGGGTTCAACATCGACAATTACGAGGCCTCGGTTCTGACGGATCGCACCATGGCGCAGATCGCAG
>Ga0302324_100008352_pt1 | contig 21860 bp, 27 predicted proteins | sample Palsa_T0_1_FD_201949 | JGI IMG/M metagenome (GOLD analysis project Ga0302324, IMG submission 201949) | Peat permafrost microbial communities from Stordalen Mire near Abisko, Sweden - Palsa_T0_1 | ecosystem: Environmental > Terrestrial > Soil > Palsa > Peat permafrost | place: Sweden: Abisko...
ATGTTCGACTACGCGAAAGCCGCGCATGCGCTCGGGTCGTTCGTGGTTCCTGACAGCAACGTCGATGCGCTTCGCTTCGATCTCGAGCACGGTTCCTTCGAGCCCGCTGCGCGTACGCGGACGGCGCGTACAAGTTCGTGAAGGAGATGGTCGGGAGCTACGAGGCCGGGGGAAGGTGCATGACGTTGAGGATGGAGGCTCGCTACCCGACGAGCGACGGTCGCCACGATCTTCATCGGGCGATCGTGGTCGTCGGGTTGGCCTCGGAGTCCAAAGACAAGCTAGTGGGCCGGGCCTTCACAGACGGCGGCGACATGCACGACTACGAGGTCGAGTGCCAGGGTGCGTGCCTGGAGTTCGACGACCAGTCTCCTGACCATGGCACGGCGTGGAAGCGCGTGCGAAAAGTGCGCGAAGGGTACGAAGAATGCCTCTACGTCGATCGCGGTGACGGGCTCGAGCCCTACTACCGCATCGAGATGCAACGTGCGCGCGAGGCCGCCGGGCAGTGACCCGCTCTCGTCTTTCTCGGGCGACTGTGCGGTGGCCTACTTGGTCGCAGCAGCCAAGGCCTCGTCAGCCAGACGAGGCCTTGCGAACGTGCAGCCCTTCGAGGGTCAGGTCGGTGGTCTGCGACAGCAAGTGCGCCGACATCGCCTCGAGGCGCGAGACGAGCGCCACGCAAGGCGCGAGATCCCCCGCCGCCGCGAGGTCTTCGAGCTGCGACGCGACGTCGCCCGCGGTCGTCGAGAAGGCGTACAGCAAGCTGGATAGCTTGTGCGCCGTTTCGCGAATTCCGACGGCGTCAGCTGCGCGCGCGGCCCGGGTGAGCTCGTCCATGCGTTTCGGCAGGTACTCCCGGAGCCCGCGACACAGGAGCCGCAGCACCTCTTCGTTGCCGTCGCACGCGCTGAGCACCGCGTGGGGATCGAGCAGCTGGGCGGCCTCGAGGCCGCTGCCTCGCTGAGAGTCCTGCCTTTGGCTCATGTGTCTTCGGGCACCCGCGCGACTACCCTAACCTCCAGGCCGTGTCGGGGCATCCTCTCCAGAAAGCAGGGCAGCACGCGGTGACTCAGGCGAACGCCTGGTCCGTGGCCCGCCGGGTGCGAAGTTGCTCGACGGCCGATCGCAATACTCGCCGAATCAAGGGCAAGAGCAGCATATTGACGTGCTCGGAGCGAGGTCCGCTGGCCGGTACGCCGCGCCGGCACCTTGTGCCAATGGACCGCGACGCTCGGCCCGCGGACGCAGACGTAGCGCGAAAAGGACCGAAGCGAATTCCCCTTGGTGGGCGTTCGAACCTTGGGCAGCACCCGGACGAGGTGGATCGGGATCCGAGCGAGAGAACCCGTCCTCGCAAGGAGCTCGCGGCCCTGCGCGCGATAGACGCACCCGTGCCCGTCCGACCTGTCGAGCACCACGCCGAGACCGGCGCAGGCCTCGTCGGAGACGGCATGCAGCGTGAGGAGCGCCTCGCACATCGGCCAGTCGCTCCCTTCTGCGAGGAGCTCGATGGGCAGCACGCTGCGGGAGCGAAGGACTCTCCACTGCTCGAGCACGAGGTCGGGGAGCGCTGCTCGACCGTCCTCGAGGCGCAGGATCCACTGCTGCGCCGCCTGTTCGACCGCGGCCGGCCAGCTCGGGAAGCGACCAGGCGGCCATACCTGCCCCTCCGGCGGAGCGAGACACAATCGGTAGGCTTCGGTCCGGCCGAGGATGACGTCAGTCAGGGCGAACAGATCGGCGGGCCACGCGAGAAGCTCGTCGGTCACGGGAAGCCCCGCGGCGGTTTGCCAGAGGGAGGATAGCGTCGGCTGGTTCGAATCTCGGTCCATGGTCGCGTATGTCCCCGGGCCCCTCTCTGTCTCGGTGCTGTGCACGGCATATGCCCCGCTCGATCTGGCGCGTTGGAAGGCTGAAGAAGCCGGCGCCGTCGGCCTCGAGCCTGAGCGACCAGGATTTGGCCAGACCGACCAACCTTCGGTCGGCCGCGATCTCGAGAGGGCCCCGCGCCGTGCGCCGTGCGCCCTGGCACTGCCGTTGCTCTCTCTCCGGTCGACACGGAGGATTCCATGCAGGAGCTGAACGAGCGAACCAAGTTGCTCCACCGCCCCGTCAACGACGTAGGCGGTCTACCGCGCGAGCCGCTCAACCTCACCGAGCATCCGATGCAGCCGTGGGAGAAGCGGTGCCACGCATTGCTTGAATCGCTGAACGCGCGCGGCGTGCTCACGATGGAGGAGAAGCGACGCGGGATCGAGGACATGGGCCAGACGATCTACGCCGCGCTCACCTACTACGAGAAATGGGCCATGTGCGCCGCCAACGCCCTGATGACCAAGGGGCACTTCACGCCGGACGAGCTCGCGGAGCGGATCGCGCAGGTGCGACGACGCTTCGAAGAAGAAACATGAGCGCGCTCGCCGCCTGCCAGGCTGTGCGCATCGCCGACCGCAGGACGGTCGGGCACAGTCGCGTGCCGACCTATGTGCGCGGGGCGAGGGGAACCGTCGAGCGCGTGCTCCGCGAGTTCCTGATTCCCGAGGACGACGCGTTCGGGCGACCGAACGGGCGGCGTTTGACGCTCTACCGCGTCCGGTTCGCGGCGCGCGACTTGTGGCCGCAGTACCGTGGGTCCGCGTCGGACGAAGTGCAAATCGAGATCTACGAGCACTGGCTCGAGCCCATCGAAGAAGAGGTGAAACCATGAGTGAGTCGCATGGCCACGGCGCGCACGCGCCGATCGACGCGCGCGAGACCCCAGGCGAATGGGAGATTCTCGAGATCGCCGTGCGCGAGCTGGCGATCGCCAAGGGGCTGATCACCGCCGACGACCACCGCCGCCTGCTCGAGGGAATCGACGGCGCGAGCCCCGCGCTCGGCGCGCGAGTCGTCGCTCGTGCGTGGACCGACGAAACCTACAAGAAGCGGCTCCTCGCGGACGGCTCGGTAGCCTTCGAGCTCGGCATCGACAACTACGACCGCACCAACCTGATCGTGCTCGAGAACACGCCGGAGGTGCACAACTTCGTCGTCTGCACGCTTTGCTCCTGTTACCCGCGGCCGATCCTGGGCTTGCCGCCCGATTGGTACAAGAGCCCCTCGTATCGAAGCCGCGCGGTTCGCTGGCCCCGCGTCGTGCTCGCGGAGTTCGGTACGGTGCTCCCCGAGGACGTGTCGGTGCGGATTCACGACAGCAACGCCGACATGCGCTACCTCGTGATGCCGATGCGCCCCGCGGGGACCGACGGCTGGTCCGAAGATCAACTCGCGAAGCTCGTCACGCGGGACACGATGATCGGCGTGACCGTTCCGCGCGTCCCTCTCGCGCCCGGGTGACGCTGCTGCGCAGCCGGCCGCCACCCGCTCTGGCGCAGCGCTTGCTCGAGCACCTGATGGAGGTCTCGTCATGCCCGTTGATCGCAGCTCGGATTCTGCGGTGCACCATCGCTCCGTCCAGGTGGACGGGCTGGACATTTTCTACCGCGAGGCGGGCCCGTCGAACGCCCCCACGCTGCTCCTTTTGCATGGCTTTCCGACGTCGTCGCACATGTTTCGCGACCTCATCCCGCTCCTGGCTCGGGACTTCCATCTCGTTGCGCCCGACTACCCGGGGTTCGGCTACAGCTCGGCGCCCGCACCGGGCGAGTTCGCGTACACGTTCGATCACCTCGCCGACGTCCTCGAGCACTTCGTCGTCGCCGCCGGGCTCGGTCGCTACGCAATCTACATGCAGGACTTCGGTGGACCCGTGGGCCTTCGCCTGGCGACGCGCCGACCAAAAGCCGTTTCGGGCCTCGTCGTTCAGAACGCCAACGCCTACCGCGAGGGGATCACGCCCGGCCTCGACGCCGTCGTTCTTCGTGCGTGGCGCGAGCGAAGCGCGGAGACAGACGCGAACCTTCGCGCCCTGTTCGAGATGCCGACCACGCGCCGCCAGTTCCTCGAAGGAGCCGTTGACCCATCAAGGGTTAGCCCCGACTCGTGGCACCACGCCCAGTGGGGGATGGAGCGCCCGGGTAACAAGGCGATCCAGCTCGAGCTCCATCGCAACTACGGCAGCAACATCGAGCGCTACGACGAGTGGCACGCCTATTTTCGCGCGAACACCCCGCCGACGCTCGTCGTGTGGGGCAAAAACGACTTCGTCTTCGCCGCGGAGGGGGCCGCTGCGTACCGCCAAGACCTGCCTCACGCGGAGATCCACCTTCTCGACGCCGGCCACTTCGCGCTCGAGACGCACGCGCAGGAGATCGCCGATCGCATTCGCGCATTTGCCACTGCGTTCGAAGGCCGATGACTGGGACTTTGGAGGGCCAGCGTATCGATGTCCCGGAGAAGTGCCGCACCAAGCTCTTCGTCCGAAACGACTCGACGAAGCCGGTCACCGTCACCGCGGAATGGAAGCCGGGCAAGGGCGAGGGCGACCTGATTGCTCAAATGCTCAGGGATAAATAAGCCGGCCGAACTGGACTTACGCCCCCTGCGGAACGCTGTCTTCCGCAGAGTACGTAGTGACCACTGAGCGCGGGCTACGGACCCGCATCATTAGCGCACGGCGTGCGAGCAGCCATGAGCGACGAATCGCCTCGGCGCCGCGCGCGTCGAGCGGGACGCGGTACGCCCGGCCCGTGGGCGTCTCGACGACGGCATAGAAGACGCCTTTGAGCTCGTCGGAGAGACCCTTACTCGCGACGCGTCCCGAAACAACCCGCGACCCCCCGCGGCATCGGTCGGCACCGCGTCGCCGTCGCGCACGATGCGATAGCGGGCCGGGTCGCCGGAGATGGCCGCATGGATCTGCTTGAGGATGTCGCCGCGTGCCGCGGGTTCGCGCAGCGGCTGCTGCCAGCCTTCGGCGAGTCTCCACGACGTGGGCGAGAGGCGCTGCGCGAGCCGGAGCCCCTCGAGATGCACGAGCCGGGCGATGAGCGCGGACGGCTCGACGGGTCCGGGTCGGTCCGTAAAGCGAACCTCGACGCGGCTATCCTTGGGGCGCCGCTCGAGCTCGCGATCGAGCGACGTGAAACGGGCTTGCGTGACCTCCTTGGCCCGTGCGCGCTGGATGTCGATCTCCTGGCGGGGGCCGAGTTCCGCCGTGGCGATCTCTTGCGCGTGGATGCGAAGGCCACTCGAAATGTAGGCGCGGGCGAGCCTTACCTCGCGGCCGTCTCGGTCGACGCCGCGGATGACTACGTGCGAGTGGGGGTGGTCCGTATCGTGGTGATTGACCGCTGCCCACTCAAGCTTGCGATCGACGTCCCGCTCCACCGTGGCCATGAGGCGCCGAACGTACGTCGTCAAATCGAGCTCGGCGCCGTTCTCGGGCGAGACGATGAGCCGGAACTGGTGCTACTCGCCCGGGCGGGTCCGCTCAAAGGCGCGGCCGTCTACGGCGCCGCCTGCGTCGTAGAGCACGCCCTTGGAGCCGTCCCTCTCGACGCCGTCTCGCTCGATGTAGCGCAGGTGCAAGGCGGCAGCCTTGGCGCCGCTCGCTTTCATGCGGAGCAGCTGCGCCTTGACGATGACGCGGCGCGCGCCCGTACCGATTGCTCAACTTGCGACATGAGACCGGGCACTTCGCGGCGCGCGGCGCAGGTTCGCGAGGACAGCGTTGCGCAGTGAGGTCGATCCAATCCGGTCCTTCGGCCGGCGTCCTCCACCCATGCGCGGCCGAAAAATCGGGAGATCGTCGGGCTCGCCTGCGCGTAACCGGTCCATTCATGACTCCATTCAATCAGTTATTGATGCCGTAACCCATTGAGGGTCGCCGTAACTCCAAACTTTCATAATCGTATTCCACAGTTAGAACCCGTGTGACTCCTGCCCTTTATCTTGCCCTCCGTCTTCGACTTCGGGACCGTCCCTTTTGAGTCCCCTCGGTATGGGGTTGGTGCAAGAAGGGGTGCAGTTCCAGGACATGAACCGAGAGTGCACCGCGGCCGTAACCGCACTGAGGCCTATCGTGCACTGCTCCTGCGACGTCGCTGCGAAGTGTCCGCGCCTGGGTGGTTATCCGACGGCGTTTGAAAGTGAGCCGGCGCAGGTCGAAGAGGACACCCAGGTGGCGACTGTCGTGGTTAAGATGACGGCCCTCGCATGCGACGTCGTCGGCTCGGTTCTGAGCTTTGGTCGCTCCCAGCTAGCCACGCAGCCAACGCAGTGCAGGTCCGGAAGGTGAACCGAGACTGCACCACGGCGGTGACGGCACTGAGACCGAACGTGAACTCCACCTGCGAAGTCGCTGCGAAGTATCCGCACCTCGGTGGCTACCGAGCTATACCGTAGTCATGCTGGAGGTATGTCGAGTGCCATACAGGAGTGACGACCGCTTCACCGCGGTACCCGCCCCTGAGTGACTCCCGCGGTGCCTCAAGACCTAGCTCGCATAGATGCCAGGGAGAGCTTTGCCTTTTCTCGTCGCTCCGGGTCCGTACCCGCTGAGTTGTCGAATCGTTGCTAGAAAATAGACACCTGCGACACTATCGAGAGGAGAGTTCCGTCATAGGTACGGCATAGGTACGGCATAGGTGCCGTCGTAGGTACGAACCCATATCGTTTTCATGGATGTAGCCAGCTCGACTTCTGTCCATGAGCGACCCCCAGTTCACTGCGGTACCCCACCCTAAAGTGCTACCGCAGAGCCCCAAGACCTAGGTCGGATAGCGACGGGGAGCCCCGTCCGAGATCCGAAGCGCTTGAGGTCGGTATCCATGCGAAAGCAGAAGCAGACCCGCAGCGAAAGCGTAGGGCAAGATAAAGAGGTGGATCCTCGCGGGGCGTATTTCGATGAAGAGATTCAAGAAAACCTGGATCCACGCATACCCATCAATGCTCCACGATGGGCGCAACCACTTGAAGATCCAAGTCAAAGGTTGGATCCCACGCTGAGGATCTCGATATTTTGCGGGCTCCTTGCTGCGCGATGCGCGTCCGCGTTCGGCGAGGAAACGCGCCGCTCGCCCAGGTGGCAGTGCTCAGACTCGGGCGCCTCACTGCCGCGCCACCTCTGGTTTCGAGGCCGTGATCGGCCGGCCCGCGCCGCTTTTCACATTGCCGGGCGCTACCACGAGGAGCCGAAGTATCCGTTTCGAAGAGTGTGTTGTTCGGCGCGGGTGAAGCGCCCCGACGAAATCGACCGCGGCCCGTGAATAGTCGGCAAGTCTTGCCGATCGCCATCCGAGCAACCATCGAGGCATGCCAAACCCGACAGGGGTCTCCGGCGCCTCGGAGTTGCCATGCCCGTTGGAAGCCCCCCAAACCTCGAGCCCCTCGTTTTTCTCACCGCCAATGAAACTGCCGCGCTTCTGCGCACGTCGCGCAAGGCGATCTACGCGATGGCTGAACGCGGTCGACTGCCTGGCGTCGTCCGTGTCGGCCGCCGGCTGCTCGTGCGCCGAGATGAGCTGCTACGATCGCTCGAGGAAAGACGAGCGCCATCGCCGGGAGAGACCCGACGATGACCATTCGAATACGACGCTACAGACGTGGAGGATACGAGGTGGACATCCGCTTCACATGGCCCGACGGAGCGCCTTTTCGGCAAAGGCTCCGCGCGCCCGTGGCGAGCAAGTCCGCTTCCCAACGATGGGGCGAAGCGAGGGAGATGGAGCTCCTTCGCGCGGGCCGCCTGGCCTTGCAGCCGCCCCTACCCGAAAAGGAGGTCCCGACACTCGACGAGTTTAAGCCCCGCTACATGACCGGCCACGCGAAAGCCAACCGGCTCAAGGCAAGCAGCCTTGAGGCCAAAGAAAGCCTCTTCTCCAATCATCTGCTTCCCCAGCTCGGCAAGAAGCGCCTCGATCAGATCACCGACGAGGACGTGCAGGACATCAAGGCCGCGCTCGCGACCCGCAACCGCAAGACCGTCAACAACGTACTCGCGCTCTTGCACCACACCCTGCGGATCGCCTTGAAGTGGAAAGTCATCACCGCCGTGCCGTGCACGATCGAGCTCTACAAGGTGAGCAACGTCGTGCCGGCCTTCTACGAGGTCGAGCAGTACGCTCGCCTGGTCGAAGCGGCCGAGAAGATCGACGCGCGCACACTCGTCGCCATCTTGCTCGGCGGCGACGCCGGACTGCGTCGGGGCGAAATCGTCGCCCTGCGCCAGACCGACGTTGACCTGCGGCGCCGGCAGCTTCGCATCGAGCTGTCGGACTGGAGAGGCATCCTCGATACGCCGAAGGGCGGTCGAGGGCGCATCATTCCGATGACCGACGCGCTGGCGTCGGCCTTGACGAAGAACCGTCATCTGCGCGGCGAGCGCGTTCTTACGTTCGATGACGGTTCGCCCGTTCCCGGCCACATTCTTCGTGACTGGGTCGAGCGTGCGCAGAGGCGAGCCGGTCTCGATGCGACCGGAAACGTGCACATCCTTCGCCACACGTTCTGCTCGCACTTGGCCATGCGCGGGGCACCGGCCAAGGCCGTTCAGGAGCTCGCCGGCCACGAGCACCTGACGACGACGCTCCGGTACATGCATCTCTCGCCGGCCGCGCGCGAGGGAGCGATCCAGCTGCTCAACGACCGCCGGAGCGCCGGATCTTTTGGAGATATTGTGGAGACGGGCGCGGCCGATTTTCTAAGCCGCCGCTATTCTTAGAGAATCGGGTGGAGCTGACGAGAATCGAATCCGGCAAGGGCGCTTCGAAAAAAACGAGCGAGCACGCGGTCTTGGCAGACAACTCGCGGAAATCGTTCGAAGAGCCGTTGCCGTTCGGTTCCGTTGGAGTCCGCCGCGTTGCGCCCTTTGGAGCGCAGTCGCGGCAACCTGACGGCAACGCGAATCTCTCGGGATCAAGCGTACGTGATCACTCGCGAGGAGCTATGCAAAGGCGTCAGGCTTCGGGCCTTGCTACGCTGTCCACGTGAGCCAACCTCTTGCTCTCGACCAGGCACTGGAAGCCCTCAAGCGGGACCCCACGCATGCGGTCCGCGCGCGCGTTGGGGAGCTCACGGTCGAGCTCCGCGCCGTGACCGACTCACCCGCGGAGCTGGAGCGCTCGGCGGCCGACACGCTGCGCGAGATCGGCCCCTGGGAGGGTGAAACGTACGAGGAACTCGTTTCGCTCTTCGCTGGCGTCCGGCAGCGCACCTCCCGCGCGGTACCCCATCTCGAACGGTGAGATACGTCATCGACACGAACGTCGCGATCGCGATGCTCGCGCAGCAGCAACCAGTCCTGGAGCGGCTGTCGAGCCTCGCCCCCGAGGACCTCGGCCTGTCGGTCGTTGTGATCGCCGAGCTCCTGTTCGGCGCGCGAAAGTCAGCGCGGACGCGAGACAACGTCGCACGCGTGCAGGCCCTCGAGGCGCGCTTCCCGACGCTGCCCGTCACGCGACCGATTGTCGAACGCTACGGAATCGTGCGCGCCGACCTCGCGTCGCGCGGGCTAGCGAAGGGCGACTTCGATCTCCTTATCGCGTGCACCGCGCTAGAGGAGGGCGCGACGTTGGTGACGAACGACGCGGCGCTGAAGGACGGTTCGATCCCTCGGCTCGTCGTCGAAGATTGGCTCTCCTAACGGGATTCTGCGGAACCCGACTTGTGGGCGCGCACGAACACGCCTTGGCAGGAGCATGAAAAAGCATGCAGCAATCTACCTGCGGGTAAGCACGGACGAGCAGACCGTCGACAACCAACGACCCGACCTGGAGCGGATCGCGAATGCACGGACTTGGGATCGCGACGACGTACGCGGAGCGCGCGAGGGCTCTCATTGGGCCCGAACTTCTCGAGTCGCCCTCGGGCCTCGTCACTCGAGAGGCCATCCCCACGGGCATTCAACTCTGAAGGTGTGGCGGTTATCGCTGCCCTTGCTTGCCGGCTTGATTCGCATCGTGCGAATCATCATCGCGAAAGGCGCGCGCCCGCACGTCGCGCGGGGGATCAGGGGCTGCGATGAAGTGGCCGATGGTCGGGCTCGTCCCAGGTTCGAGAAGCGCCGCGATGCGAGCGCTGGACCGCCGGTCGGCTGCCGTCGTGCGCCCGTGCTGGCGTTGGTGCTCGCCCCACGAGTCGACCACAAACGTTTCTAGCCACCGCGTCGCTTTCGATACGTCGCGGTATAGATCCCACTCGATGGCGCCGTCACGGCGCCGCCTCTGCTCGCGGGCGCGGAGGAGCCGTTCGAACACGCGCGCATTCGCTTCGGGGACGAGATACTCGATGAGAACGCGCACGGGCCCGTCTTCGTCCTCGAGATCGCGCACGATCTTCGGCATCGGCCACTCGAGCGACGGGGTCATGTCTTCTTCGACGATCTCGAGCGGGTAGCGCAATCGGGCCACGAGACTCGCCACGAGCGTCCCCGCCGCCATCAGCAGAGCGCGCCGAATGCCCAGATGCGTCGCGACCTCGCCCCAGACCAAGCTGCCAAGCGCGAGCCCACCCTGGAACACGAGGAGGTAGACCGAAAGAACCCGCCCGCGCACCCAAGACGCGGTCGCGAGCTGGGCTGCGACGTTCAGGCCGGAGAGCATCGTCATCCAACCGACGCCAGCCACGACCATCCCCAGGGCCGCGGGGATGAGCGCAGCCGCTGCATAGAGCCCGACGAGCGCGCTGGCGAACGTGAGCGCCCCCAGCGTCAGCAGTCGATCGGGCGACGTGCGTGCTCGCATCGCGGGAAGCTTCCAGGCTGCCAGCAGCGCTCCGAGTCCCATGCACCCGAGGAGAAGACCGAATCCCATGGACGACAAGTGAAGCGTGCCGCGCGCGTATAGCGGGAGCAGTGCCGCCAGGGCGCTGCCCGGCAGCACGCTCGCCGCGCAGCGGAACAGCACGGCGCGCAGAGCCTTCGTGTGGCGCACGTACCGGAGCCCCGCTCCCATGGCCCCCACCCAGCGTTCGGCTGGCGCCGATCCGGAGACCCTGTGTGATCGCAATCGCACGAGCGCGGCCATCACCCCGAAGAACGTGAGCGCGTTCAGCCCGAAGACGGCCGCGGGTCCGGCGAACGCTACGACGACCCCTCCAAGGGCGGGACCGAGAGAGCGCGCAAGGTTCATCGACACGCCGCCGAGAGTGACCGCCCCCGGCAGGGCGTTCCGCGGGACCACCTCCGCGGTGATCGCCTGCCAAAGCGGCTCGTCGAGCGCGGACCCGATCCCCATGGCAAAGGCAAACCCGATGAGGAGCGGCGGGGTGAGGGCGCCTATCGCGGTGAGGCCTGCCATCGAGCCCGCGCAGGTGCACAGCCAAATCTGCGCTCCGATGGCGAGACGCCTCCGATCGACGATGTCCGCGAGCGCCCCGGCAGGCACCGCCAATAGAAACAGCGCGGCACCGTCGACCGCTTGGAGCAGGGCGACGGTGCGCGGCGACGCCGTGAGCGACGTCATCAGCCACCCTTCCCCAACACCGTGCATCCAGGCGCCAAGATCGGAGACGAGCCCGGCGATCCAAAGCGCCCGAAACGCGGGTACCGCCAGCGGCGCCCATGCCGATAGAGGCGCGGCCTTTGGAACGCTGGTGGCGTGATCGGCAGGCATGCGCGTCGAGATCGCCGGGAGAGCGACGCGTCACGGTCGCATGGGATCGGTCGTCGCGTAACCCCGAAGGCTCCCCGAGGAACGCTCTAGCTACGTTAGAGTGGGCACGCCTATTGCGGAACGTTTAGGAGGCGAGCCGCCAAACGTCGCGATCTACGAGTCGCGGAGGGTGCGTAGGCTGCCGGGAGCTCCAACAATGAATAGCGTCCTAGTTCTGGTTTGCGATTCTGCGAGTGCCAGGTTCTTCGAGATCCGCGACGATGATCCTTCGTGGCGCGCGGTGGGGCATGATGCTCACGCTGCGTCGAGGAGCAAGGCGGCGGATCTGGTGAGCGATCATTCGGGCAGGCGTTCTTCTGAAGGCGGCTCGGTGCACCATAACGCGCTGGCGCCCGCGTCGTCGCCCAAGGAAGTCGAGAAGGAACACTTCGCGCACTCGTTGGGGAAAACGCTCGACCAGTGGAGCCGTTCGGGGCGCTTTCGCCGGTGGGTGCTCGTCGCGCCACCCCATTTCGTCGGTTTGATGAAGAAAGAGCTCACGACCGAGCTGACCAAGCACCTCATGGCGACAGTGGACAAGGACATGAGTCACTTCAACGTCAGCCAGTTGGCCGAGAAGCTACACGACAGCGTTCGCATTCCCGTGGAGCAGCGCGACAACCTAAGAGAGCCCAAAAAGCACAGCCATTGACCGCGCGGGTTCGGTCGCTCGTCGGCTACGCAAACTCGAGGACCACGCGTGACGGCACATCGCCTGCGCAAGGCGATCGAAGACCTCGCTACTCGCGACAGTGGCCGGATTTCGACGTCGCCCTTGACCTTGCCCTCTGCGGCGAACTCGAGACACTCCACCATCTTTGAGCTTGGATCTGCGCTGAGGGCTCATCCGGCACACATCGTGCGTGCGAAGCAGGAGATCAGGAGCTCGATGAGTATTGAATCGCTAGAAGGTGCCCGATACTCGATGCCTGCAGATCCGTCGATCGAGAGGATACGAACCGTCACGGGCCGTACCTTCGATCTTCTCGTTTTGCAGGGGGTTGGACCCATCGCGGTTGAGTTCATGTCTTACGGCTGCGGACACTGCCGACTGATCGAGCCGGTCCTCCAGCAAGTGGCCGAGATGGTGAGGGCCAAAGAGAAGGTCTTCAGAGTCAATATTGCGGTCGAGCCGGCGCTTGCAGCCACCTACGGGGTCCAGGGAACGCCAACTCTCATCATGTTTCTGGATGGAAGAGAAGCCGGACGAGTCGCCGGCCCCCGCCCGACTGTATCGAGTGTCTTGACGGCGGTGACGCAGCCTTTCGAGGGATGAAAGTGATGCCGAGTCCGACGATCCAGGAGCAGACGAGGCCAATCCTGCTATTCGATGACGAATGCGGCGTTTGCCGTCGCATTGCGCGTTGGGTGCAGGGGTCGGCACGACTAGAATCGGGCGAAAGCAGCATCATCGTGCGACCGATTGGCGCCGATCCGGACGCGCTTCGGTCGTTCAATCCGGGCCTCGATATCTGGAAGGCCTATGCAACGATCCATCTCCTGATGCCTGATGGCTCGATGAAGCTCGGAGGGGAAGCCGTTGCGGAGGTGCTGCGGAATTTGCGCAGGACCAGATGGTTCTCCTGGAGTTTCGCAATCCGCATATTCGGATTCCGACCGTTCCAGATGCTACTCAACCTGGCGTACGTCATCCTGGCAGACGTGCGCCCGATTTTCGGCTGTGAGAGTTGCGGCACACCAAGCCCTTGGGTGAAACCGATTCATTGGATGTTTAATCGGGGGAAGGTCGGGTCAAGCCCGACTCCGCATTTCACGTCGCTGTCGACGGGGCATCGACCATCCTAGTGACGCGTCGCCCCCCGGGCGTCGCATGAGGTGCTGTGTGCTGGTTCAAGAGTTGATGGATGAAGAGTGTCGCAAGGTGCTGTCGGACGTTGGCTTCGGCAGGCTTGCCTGTGCGCGCGAGAACCAGCCCTACGTCGTTCCTATCTCTTTCGCCGTGGACGAAGGCTATGCCTATCTCTTCTCGATGCCCGGCCAGAAGGTCGCCTGGATGCGCGAGAACCCTCGCGTCTGCTTGGAAGTGGAGAGCGTGGTTAGTCAGACCGAGTGGACGACCATCATTGCCCTGGGTGACTACGAAGAGCTTCCGGACACGCCGGCCTACCAGCCAGGTCGCCCGCACGCTCGGGAGGTCTTGCAGCGCCGGGTCACGTGGTGGGAGCCCGGCGCGGTGGCGGTCACGGGCCACGTCGTCAGCCGAGATGCTACGCCGGTCTTCTACCGCATTTGGCTCGCGCACCTGACGGGGCGCCGCGGCGTGCCCGCTCCGGACGAGGCGCCGGCGGCCCCCCCAGCGATCGCAGGCGGCCAGGGCTGAACCGGATGGCCCCGCGCGTTTCCATCCCTCGGTGGTTTCGTAGCGAGCGCGAGCTGGGGACAATTCGCAATTTGCGAACGGACCCCGGAGGAATGCGACCGTACGCGAGCAACCTCCTCGCACCAGACTGCATACAGCCAGTGAGTTTGCCGGAACCGGGATAGGCCTTGCGACCGTGCAGAGGATCGTTCACCGTCATAGGGCCGAGTCTGGGTCGAAGCGGTGGTCGATGGTGGCGCGGCTTCCTATTGCGCGTTTCCGGAATCTGCCCGGGGGGGGTTCGCCTTGATCAAGGTGATTTTGCCTGTCGAAACTGGAGCACATGCGAGCCGGGACGCCAGAGCGTTGCCGACCCTCGTCTTGCTCGATCTGAATCTGCCGAAGATCGATGGACTCGACTCTGCGGCCCATCCGCGCCGACGGACGCATCGCGCCCCGGCTCCCCGAGGTACCTCGTGACTGAGGCCCTGCGCGTTCTCATGGTCGAGGACTCCGCGACCGACGCGAAGTTGGTCGTCCAGGAGCTGCAACAAATGGGGCGACTCGTTGAGTTCGAGCGTGTCGAGACTGCGGAAGCGATGCGTGCGCTCCTCGAACGGAAAGCGTGGGATCTCGTCATCTCGGACTGGTCAATGCCGAACTTCAGCGCCTTGGCGGCGCTCGGTATTCTGAAAGAGAAGCGGATCGACATTCCGTTCATCATCGTCTCGGGAATAATTGGTGAAGAGACCGCCGTGGACGCGATGCGCGCCGGAGCGCACGACTTCGTTCACAAGGATAAATTAGCCCGATTGACGCCGGCCGTTGACCGCGAGCTCCGCGAATGCAAGGTGCGCGAAGCTCATCGGCAGAGCGATGAGGCCCTGCGACGTGGCGCTCACGAGAAGACGGTGATGCTTCAGGAGATTCACCATCGCGTTCAGAACAACCTTCAGATGATCTCGAGCCTCATCAACTTCCAGATGGAGCACGTGAAGAATCCGGAGACGCGGGCGATTCTGCAAGTGACTCAGACGCGAGTGCACTCGATCGCCCTCATCCACGAAAAGCTTTATCAGTCGCCCCTTCTCGCGACCGTCGACATGGGAGAGTACACGCGGGGGCTCGCGGCGATCCTCATGCAGACGCACGACAAGCAGGTGCTCGCCGAGGTTCACGCTGTCGATATCGTGCTCCCCGTCGACCTCGCTCTGCCTTGCGGTCTCATTCTGAGCGAACTGGTGACGAACGCGCTCAAGCACGCCTTTCCGGAGCCTGCAGGGCAGGAGCCGCGGCCGCCGGCCATCGTCATCGACCTTCGGCGCGACCAAGGCAGATTCGTCCTTTCGGTTGCCGACAACGGTGTCGGGATATGTCAGCCACCGAGCACGCAAGACATCAAGTCTCTCGGGCTCCGCCTGGTGGGGATGTTCGTAGAGCAGCTAGGTGGTACCATTGTGTTTTCGAGCGACGCGGGGACTCGCTGCACCGTGGCGTTCCCTTCAGGCGATACGAGCTAGCTCCGCTTCGGCGCTGGATTGAGGGGCAACATGTGGCCCCAGTGCTCGTGGGCAAGCGTCTTGCCCATTAATGACGTCCCTTCAGGCTGGGTCGCGATTTAGGTCGCCCTGCCCGCATCGAGTACTTCACGGACCTTTGTCATGAGCAAAGTGGGCGTAATTGGCTTCTGGATGAACGCGACGCCGGACTCCAGAACGCCGTGACGCACGATGCTGTCGTCCGTATATCCCGACATGCAGAGAACCTTCATGTCTGGCCGTGTCGCGGCAAGGCGCTTGGCCAGTTCGGGGCCGCTCATGGTGGGCATCACCACGTCGGTAAGCAGCAGATCGATCGTTCCGGAATGCCTCTCGGCGAGCAGCAACGCCTCCCCCCCGTTCTGAGCGGGGATCACGTGGTAGCCCTGGCGGAGCAACACGTTCAGAACGATAGATCGCACCTGCTCTTCATCCTCCGCCAATAGAACGGTTTCTGTGCCGCGAAGGGTCGTCGGAGCGACCGATGGGCTGAGTACGTCCAGCTCGGCATCTACCCTCGGCAGATAAATCTTGAAGGTCGTCCCCTTGCCCGGCTCGCTATAGACCCAGATGCTCCCACCGCTCTGCTGCACGATCCCGAAAACCGTCGAGAGCCCTAGCCCCGTACCCTTTCCCTTCTCCTTGGTCGTGAAGAATGGCTCGAAGATGCGGGTCTGTGTCTCGCGATCCATACCCAGCCCCGTGTCGCTCACGGCCATCATCACATGAGGACCGGCCTTCGCCGGAACGTGGTGACTCGCGTAATCCTCGTCCAAAACGACGTTCGCTGTCTCGATAGTGAGTTTCCCACCGGTGGGCATCGCATCACGCGCGTTCACCACGAGGTTCAGGATGACTTGCTCGACGTGACTCGGGTCGACCTTGACCCTGCCGGCGGCCTTCGCCTGTACCGAGACCAGCTCCACGTCCTCGCCAAGGATACGCTGGAGCATCTTGTCCATGCTCGCCAGTACCTCGTTAAGGTCCATCACCTTTGGCTCGACGACCTGCTGTCGGCTGAAGAGCAGCAGCTGGCGAGTGAGCCCAGCCGCCCTCGACGCGGCCTTGCGGATTTCCTCGATGTCGGCCCGCAGCGGATCGGCCGGTTTGAGGTCGCCGACGATGAGTTCCCCATAGCTCATGATGACGGACAGCACGTTGTTGAAGTCGTGCGCCACGCCGCCCGCCAACCTGCCGACAGCCTCCATCTTCTGCGCTTGTCTGAGCTGCTCTTCGCTCTTCCGAAGCGCCTCTTCGGCGCGCGCGCGTCCAGCCTCGGCTCGTTTGCGCTCCGTGATGTCGGCCGTAAATGCGATGCACCTCGGGTACTCGAGCATCGCCACGCCCACGAGCATCGAGATGCGGCTTCCGTCCTTGCGAAGGGTCTGCGTCTCCCATGGAGTAGCGATTCCCGTTGCTAGCAATTGCGCCTCGGCCTCATCGGCAAGGTGACGGAACTCGGGGGGCGTCAGGTCGGCCCACCGAATTGCGCCTTGGAGAAGCTCCTCACGTGAGTAGCCGACCATCTTCATATACGCGTCATTCGCTTCGAGAATGTTGCCGTGGATGTCGGCAATGTTGATGCCGATGATCCCCGACTCGGAGAGCCTGCTGAAGCGACCTTGCGCTTCCCGCAACGCTCCGCGCGCCTTGCACTCCCGAAGCTCGCGCTCGATAGCGGGGCCCAGCCGTCCAAGCTTGTCCTTCAAAACGTAGTCGTGCGCTCCTGCATGCATCGCATCGACCGCGGACTCCTCTCCAACCGTTCCAGAGACGATGATGAAGGGAAGGTCCTTTCCGGTATTCTTCAGGACTTCGAGTGCACCCATTGCGCTGAACTTCGGCATCGACCAATCGCTGAGAACAAAGTCCCACGTTCGCATCTCGAGAGCCCTTCGCATCGACTCGGGATCCTCGACGCGCTCGAACTCCATGTCTATGCCCATCGATCGAAGCGCCTGGACGACCAACTTTGCATCGGTCGGCGAGTCCTCGACCATGAGGACGCGCAGAGCGTCCGTCACGGCGTGCCTCGCGGAGCCGGCGCAGGCTCGTTCAAGAGGAGCCAGAAGAGTCCTAGCGTCCTGGCTGCTTCCACGAACACGGCAAACTCTACCGGCTTTCGGACGTAGGCATTCGCCCCCAGGGAATAGCTGCCCACAATGTCCTCCTCCTCCTTCGACGCGGTGAGGACAACGACGGGCAGAAGCTTCGTGCGTTCATCGGCGCGGATGCGACGCAGCACTTCGTGACCATCGACCTTCGGCAAGTTTAGATCGAGCAAGACGACGCTCGGGAGCTCACTCGCGTCCCGGCCCGCGTGCTTACCGGTCGCGAAGATGTAGTCGAGCGCGGCAGCCCCATCGCGCACGACGACCATGTCGTTCGCGACGCCGCAGCTCTTGAAGGCCAAGAGAGTCAGCTTCTCGTCGCTCGCGTTGTCTTCGACAAGCAAGATCACTTTGTGCATGGCATTGACCCCGATGGCCGCGCGGCAAGTGTGAACCAAAACGTCGAGCCCCCGTCCACCACCCCTTCGGCCCAGATGTGGCCCCCATGACGGTGCACTATGCGCTGCACGGTCGCAAGGCCGATTCCGGTACCAGGAAACTCATCACTTGTGTGGAGCCTCTGGAAAGGCGCGAACAGCTTGCTCGCGAAGGTCATGTCGAATCCGGCGCCGTTGTCGCGGATGAAGAATGCTGCGGATCCGTCTTTCTCGGTCGCCCCAAACTCGATGCGGGCAGTGGGCGCCTTGCTCGTGAACTTCCAGGCATTGCCAAGCAAGTTCTCGAGGAGGGCGCGTGCCAATCGGGAGTCGACGTCCGCGCAGAGCTTGTCCTCTACCAGGAGCTCGACCGTGCGATGGGGTTCCGAAGCGCGAAGACGCTCGACAACGTCGCGAACGACGGCGGAGAGATCGACGCGTTCGGGTCGAAGCTCGCTGCGGGTCCACTGCGCCAAGGACAGGAGGCCGTCGATGAGGCTCCCCATCTTCTTCGCGTTGAGCAGGATCTCCTGGAGCCAGTCCTGACCCTCCGCATCGAACTTGTCCCGATACCTGTCGAGGAGCACTCGAGCGAAGCCATTCATCCCACGGAGAGGCGCGCGTAGATCGTGGGCGACGGAGTAACTGAACGCCTGTAGCTCGCGGTTTGCGGATTCGGCAGCGTCCTTCGCTCGTGCCAGCGCCGCCTCGGCCCGCACGCGATCGGTGATGTCACGCGCTACCTTCGAGATGCTGCTGACGCGTCCACTGGCGTCGCGCACCGGAGAGCTCGTGACGGATACGTCAAGGTCGCGGCCGTCCTTCCGACGCCGCACCGTATCGAAGCGTTCGACTTGCCCGCTCGCGACGTGCTCGAGGATCGCCGGCTCTTCGCTCTCGCGTCCCGGCGGAATGAGTAGAGAAATCGACTTCCCGACGGCCTCGTCCGCCGAGTAGCCGAAGATTCGGTGCGCTCCCGGATTCCAGCTCGTGATCACGCCGTCGAGTGTCTTGCCGATGATGGCGTCGTCGGACGCGTCTACGATGGCGGCAAGTTGGGCCTTCTGCTCGCCGAGTGCCCGCTCGTGTCGCAGTTGTTCGATAGCCGCTTGGGCCAGCTTGCGCTCCGTGAGATCGAGCACGAAAGAGACGCACTGCCTGGCGTCACCTTCAAGCATGGCGGAGCCGGTAAGCACGGGGAGGCGGCTCCCATCCTTGCAGATGTACTCCTTCTCTCGCAGGTCTCCGATGCCCGACTTCGAGAGCTGATCGATGGCGCGGGCGTCGACATCGATCCATTCGGTCGGCGTAAGATCCTTCCAGGCAACTCGCCCCGAGAGGATCTCGTCGCGCGAGTAGCCCAGCATGTTGAGCAGCGCGTCGTTGACTTCGACGACGTGGTTGCCCCTCCCGAGGACGCGGCTGTCTTTCCCTAGGTCGTGAACGACGACGCCGATAATTCCTGATTCGGAGAGGCGAGTGAACCTCGCCCGCGCTTCCCTGAGGGCACGCGCGGCCTCTTTTTCGGCAGCATACGAGCGGGCGTTTCCGATGGCGAGTGCGGCATGGTCAGCCACGCTCCGCGCGAAGCCGAAATCGTCCTCGTCGTAGGGATGCTCTGGGTCGCTCCGCATCAGGCTCGCGAGACCGACGACGTTCCCTCTGCACATGAGAGGAAGTGTGATCGCGCTGGTGATCCCGAGCCTTTCGAGGAAGGGCCTGTATTGCGGTTCGCTCAATGCAGCGAATTCCGAAGGCTTGTTCTTCGAGACGAGATGCGGCTGCCCCGTCGCGACGGCGCGTCCCGACACCCCTTCGCCGATGCGCTGGCGGCTCCGCGCCATGACTTCGCGTGTCGCCGCGAGCAGCTCTGGATCCCGATGATAGGCGGCGCCGCTCGATTCGAGCCACTCTCCGTCCTCGGTCACCGCCCTGATCGTGCACATGTCCCCGACGAGATCGCCGAGGCGACGCGCTACGACGTCGAGCAGGCGGCCTTGGTCGTACGTCGTCGCGGAGAATTCATGTGCCGCTTCTGTGAGGCCTCGAAGACGAACCGCGATCCGCGAGCGGGCGGTCTCTTCGCGCTCGCGGTGACGCACACCGGCGCGCATGCGGACGTATCCGATGCCGATCGCAGTCAGCGCGACGACACCCAGAGCGGTGCCAAAGCCGGCCGCGCTCCGGGTCTCGGCGAGAGACAGCCGGCTTCGCTCGCGAAAGAGAAGCTTCTCCGCGTCCATCATCTCGGTGACGAGAGACACGACGACGTGGGTGGATCCCTTCGCGGGGGCCTTCGTCAGGAGAGAGCGAGCCGCCTCCCATCCGCCTTCGCGGCGCGCCATCACGACCGAGGCGCTGAAAGCCGAAGCCACTGCCACGGTGCGACGCAGATCGACGATCCGCCGTTGCTGGTGCGGATTGTCGCCGGTGAGCTCCTGGAGGAGCTGCACCTCTTCCGTGATCGTAGCCTGCGCAGCTTCGAGCCGGCTGACCGAGTCCTCCTGGCCCGTCACGGCGAACTCGAGGTACGCCGCCTCGGCCGCGCGGACCGACGAACGGAGCGTCGCGAGCTCGACTTCGACCGCGAACGTGTGATCGACCCACCAGCTCGCGTCTATGGCGTCGCGAACGGCACGGCCGGCCACGATGGCGAAGACGGCGAGCACGGCGAGGAGCACGACGAAGGTCGTGCGAGTCGCGCGGCCGCTGGAAAACTCGCGACCCGCGCCGTGTCGCGGCCGCGCCTCCTTGGTCACTCTCCCCCCTTCCGTCAGGGGCGCCCCCTGCGTTGCAGTTGGCATAGCACGGGCCAAGCCTCACGCCGCTCGGTTCACCATCCTGCACGATGATGTTGTCGACGACGTGAGCGATTGGGGCAACCAGACCGGTATCAGACAGAAGCTCGTGCGCTTCGCCGCGACAAAGGATTGACGCCGGCGCCCGCTATCCGCACGAACGGTCCTCATCGACCAAGGTCCCTGTCCATCGGTCGGATCGTAAGCCGGCCTTGTGCATCGCGTCCGACCTCGACGGCCCTACTAGCGAAGCGGCCAGCGTCGTGTGATGTCGGAACGACCACGAAACGTGACCCGTCCGTAACCACCATGTACGGCACACCAGCGGGCCCAACCTGGAATCGGCCGCGGAATCGGTCCGGTGTTTCGGCGAGAAACTGCTGGCCTGTCCGAGCAGCCATTCGCTCTCCCACCGCCCGTCTTTCCAGCTCTTGGAGCTTGGTGTGGTCACGCATCTCGTCCGCCGCAATGCCGGAAGCGCGCTGCGCCTCGCGACGCAGGTTGAGAGCACGCCGGACCTCGGCGCCCAATCCCCAATGCGCGAGCGACGACTCGTCGAGCTTATCGAGCCACACCGGCCCGAGATGGCGCACCTGTTCCTCAAGCGGCAGTTGCTCCTTACGAACCAGCAGTCGATGACGGACCGGCTGCTCGCGGCCATACTTCGCGAGCTCCTCGAGCAAGTGTGGCGCGATCCGCCATCGATCCGGCGCCTCGGGCTTGGCCAGGCCCAGGCGCTCGAGATCGCGGAGGCGCCGAGCATGCGAATGCGGTGCGCCGTCGACGGTCGGCTCTAGGATGTACGTGCCGCCGCCGGCGCGCGCCGCTGCGGCGATTTCGCGATCAGCCGGACGGATAGGCTCCGCAGGTTTGGTCGTGAGCGAAACGATGTCGCCCGGACGCACCTGCTCCGCACTGCGGGCGCTGAGTGGCACGTGGTACGCGGTGCCCGTCGGCGTCTCGACGATGGCAAAATAGGCGCCTTTTAGTTCGTCCGAGAGGCCCTTGCCCGCGACGCGACCGGTAATGGTGGCTTCCGGCTTTTCCGGTTCAAGAGGCCGACCCGGCCGAACGACCCGATATCGACTGGGGTCGCCCGAGACGGCTCGGTGAATCTGCTTGATGATGTCGCCTCGCGAGCCGAGCTCCCGTAGCTCGCCCTGCCAGCCGGGTCTCAATGTC
>Ga0302324_100008353_pt1 | contig 21859 bp, 23 predicted proteins | sample Palsa_T0_1_FD_201949 | JGI IMG/M metagenome (GOLD analysis project Ga0302324, IMG submission 201949) | Peat permafrost microbial communities from Stordalen Mire near Abisko, Sweden - Palsa_T0_1 | ecosystem: Environmental > Terrestrial > Soil > Palsa > Peat permafrost | place: Sweden: Abisko...
GCACCACCTGTGTAATCCCGGTGCGGTCGCGCACGTCGAGGAAGATGAGATTGCCATGGTCGCGCCGACGGTTCACCCAGCCCATCAGGACAATGTCCTGGCCATCCTGCTCCACGCGGAGCTCTCCGCACTTGTGTGTCCGCTGCAAATTACCTAAAAAATCCAACATGATTCCAGTCACTTTCAAATCGCAATTGTTCTGCTGAGAGTAGAGGAGGTCTACTTGCGCAACGCGACCGCCAACTCCGCCCGCGCTACCTTCGTCTGTTCCCCCGCACTAAAGTCTTTGACTGTCAGGATACCGGACGCAACCTCATCCTCACCTAAAATCACCATCCTGCGAGCGAGTTTGTCCGCCGCCTCAAAGGACTTCTTCAACCGAAACGTCCCATCACCAACTTCGACGGAGAGCCCAGCCCGGCGCAGCTCCTGTGCTAGCGCCACCGCCGCCGCATTTTGCCCGATACCCATTGGCGCGATGAACACATCCAGCTTCTTCTCTATGACGGTTGCAGCCTGCGCCTGCAACGTAAGGATCAAACGGTCCTCACCAATAGCGAACCCGATTCCAGGCGCCTTCGGGCCACCCAGCATCTCCGACAGTCCGTCGTACCGGCCGCCTCCCAACAGAGCATTCTGCGTCCCCAGCCCGCTACCATCCGGCACCGTGAACTCGAAGGTCGTCCGCGTGTAATAGTCCAGCCCTCGCACCAGGCGCGGATTCACCGCATATGCCACACCACAGGCATCGAGCGCCTCCAGAACCTGCCGGAAGTGCTCCTTCGAGTCCGCATCCAAAAAATCTGCAATCTTCGGCAGCCTGTTGATGATCTCCTGATCCTCCTGCGCTTTGCTATCCAAAACGCGCAGGGGATTGGTCTCCGCGCGGCGTTGATTGTCCGCGCTCATCTGATGCTTCACCGGCTCCAGCGCCTCGCGCAGCGCCGCAATATACCGCGGCCGGTCCGTCGCAGACCCAACGGAGTTCATCTCCAGCCGCCAACCCTTCACGCCCAGCTCATTCAGAAAGGTAGAGAGCATCTCCAGCACCTCGGCATCGCGCAGAGCGCTGTCCGCGCCCGACCACGCCGGCCCTAGAACCTCCGCACCGATCTGCCAGAACTGCCGGTATCGTCCCTTCTGCGGCCGTTCTCGGCGAAACTGCGGTCCAATGTAAAAGAGCTTCTGCAACATGCCCGCATCGGCGAGCTTGTGTTCGATGTAGGCGCGCACCACGCCGGCCGTGTTTTCGGGCCGTAGCGTCAGGCTCTGCGCGCTATCGCTGTCAGCCCTGGCGCGGTCTTCCCACGTGTACATCTCTTTGGAGACGATGTCGGTCTCCTCGCCGACGCCTCGCGCAAACAGAGCTGTGTCCTCGAAGATGGGCGTACGAATCTCGCCAAAGGCGTAGCGTGCAAAGACGGCCCGCGCAGTGGCCTCCACATGATTCCAAAGCGCGGTCTCTGGTGGTAACAAATCCCGGGTGCCGCGTACTGCTTTCAAAATTGCCATTCCTATGAGTGTAGCGAAAACAGTACCGCTTCATGCAGGATCAATCGTGCAGGCTGGATCAACAGCTTGACTAGCCGGACAAATCGTTGAGATAGATCGCGGTGTAGTCCAGATAATTCTGAGCGTACTTCAGAATCATTGCGCGGTCCGAATCTCCTAGCGTCCGCCGCACCTTGCCGGGAACACCGGCAACCAGCGAGTTAGGTGGGATCACGGTTTGCTCTGGAATCACCGCGCCGGCTGCGATGATCGAGCCCTCGCCGATTCGGGCGTTGTTCAGGATGGTTGCTCCGATGCCTACCAAAACGGCGTCTTCCAACACACATCCATGCACGGTCGCGTTATGGCCAATCGTCACCATCTCGCCGACGATGACCGGATAAAGATGCCGCATTCCGTGCAACACGGCGCAGTCCTGCACATTGCTCTTTGCGCCGATGCGGATCGAGTTCACGTCGCCGCGTATCACGGCATTCATCCATACGCTGGCGTGGTCTCCCAGGATGACATCACCGATCACCTGCGCGGAGGAGTCGATATAACAGCTTGCTGGAACGACAGGTTTCACTCCCTGGTAAGTCCTGATCATGGAGCAGATTCTACGCTCGTGCCGAGCAGCTCAATTTGCGGCGACTCTATCCAACGTCAGAAACACAGACTCAGCAACGCCACTAAAACAAGACGCATCCCAACTCATCTTCGCTTATCTCAGATCGATTCCGTTGAGCCACGTTTTAGACTCTTCAAAAACTGGATTTGTCGCATTTTTACCACACCTTTCTGGAATTACCAACGATTTATGCGGCGATTACCCTCGTTAAGGCGTATTCTAAAATCTATCCCGATTGGGACTGTTTGGAGGTGTATTTTTCTTGGCAGAGGTTCGAGTACAAGAAGGCGAACCCCTTGAGAATGCCCTGCGGCGCTTTAAGCGCAAGGTGCAGACCGAAGACATCATCAAGGAAGTTAAGCGTCACTCTTTTTATCTAAAACCAGGTGAGAAGAAACGCGTGAAAGAAGCGCTAGCACGCAAGCGTAACCGTAAGAAGGTTCGTAAAGAGCAGGATTAATATCCGCTCCATAAACGGTAGGCCGTCTCCCGGAAGTTTGGAGAGACGGCCGCCGAGTAGCCAGCGATTGGACTCCCGCCGTCGACTGGTAGTGATGACGCCAGAATCAGCAGTCCAGATTTTGTCTGTGTGCCGCTGTCAATTGCTGCGATCAAGCGGCCGGGCCCCTGTAAATCGAATATGCACTTGCAGTCATCGATAAAAGGTTGACCGCTCGGCGGACCCCCAAACTAGGCCCCTGGGTTATCACCCTTTTCCGCAATACGGGAGAAGCGGCATGGAATTCATAGATCGGCTCTTAACCTGCGCAGATTGTGGTGGTGAGTTCATCTTCACCGCTGGGGAACAACTCTTTTTCTTCGACAAACAGTTCAAGAACGATCCCAAACGCTGTAAACCGTGCAAGTCCAAGCGGGGTGGTGTCGGTTTGAAGACCGGTACCGGTCCTGCTGCGGCTGGGCTCTCGCGCACAGAGACGCGCACGGAGTGCTCCGAGTGTGGCGTGGAGACGACTGTTCCGTTCAAGCCAACCCAGGGCCGCCCTGTGCTGTGCCGACAGTGCTTCCAGGTTAAGCGTGCGCCGACAACAGGTGCACTGGTAACCGCAGCAGCTACGGCGGAGCTGGTCGCTGCGGGCTCTGCTGGAGAGCGTGCTACGGCCAGTGCCGAACTGATGGCTGCCGTCTCCCAGGCTTCGCGGGCCTAGGCGGCCCCGCGCCGTTGTCCTCACGGTACGATGTGAGTGGGGACGATCTATGGATATCGCCAACTCTGCGGATACATTTGCGCAACCGAGGAGCTCTGCATCACGCGCTGCCTCAGATCTGGTGCGTGCCCGTACTCAGATCGGTGAATTCGAGCTGACCATATGCACCGATGGATCATACCGGCTTGACGGTGGGGCGATGTTCGGTGTGGTGCCGAAAGTACTTTGGCAGAAGCGTGCTCCGACAGATGATCAGAACCGTATCCTCCTGGGCCTAAATACGGTTGTGGTGCGAACCGGGAAGCACACAGTACTAGTTGAGACTGGAATCGGCAACAAACAGTCGGCAAAGATGCGGGAGATCCAGTGCAATCAAGAGCTTTTGCCTGCCTCGCTCACTGCGGCTGGCATTGCGGTGGAGGAGGTGGATATTGTCATCAACACCCACCTGCACTTCGACCATTGCGGCTGGAATACGACGCTGCAGCCGAACGGCTCCGTGGCACCGACCTTTCCCAACGCGCGCTACTTTGCGCACCGCGGCGAGGTCGAACATGGTCATCTACAGCTGGATCGTGATCGCGTTAGCTACCTCTCGCCGAACTACGATCCGCTGATCGAGTCAGGGCAGATGACGTTGCTCGACAACGCCACGATTAGGGCGAACCCTGAGGTCTGTCCGGGGGTGAGCGTTGAGCTGTTTCCCGGACATACTGCGCAGTTGATGGCGGTTCACATCGAGTCGCAGTCACACGGCGGAGCAGCACAACATGCTTGTTACATCTCGGACCTGATTCCAACTAGCGCACATCTCGACCCCACCTGGGTGATGGGTTACGATCTAGATCCGCTGGAGTGCATTGCGCAACGGAAGCGGTTCTACCAACGTGCCATCCCGGAGAACTGGCTGGTGCTGTTTACCCACGATCATGAGACCCCCATGGGACGCATCAGTCTGAACGACAAGAGCAAGCCGATCTTAGCGGCGAACGAGTAGTTTCGTGGATGAGCCTGACGCAGGAAAGCCCTGCCGAAGCAGGGCTTTGCGCTGGTTGTGTATAGCGAAACTAGACCGGAACGGAGGTCAGCTCTGCTGGGTCGACGTTCACGAAGCGGCCGTTCTGTCCCTTGTCCTGGAAGCGGACGATACCGTTGACCTTGGCGAAGAGGGTATCGTCTTTGCCGCGGCCCACATTGGCGCCGGGCTTCAGCGGGGTCCCGCGCTGACGAACGATGATGCCTCCACCGAGGATCGTCTGTCCGCCGAATACCTTCACTCCAAGCCGTTGAGCATTTGAGTCGCGGCCGTTTTTAGAAGAACCTAAACCTTTTTTATGTGCCATTCCATCGCCTCTTTCGCGCTGCCCTCTGGGCCGGTGCGCTGATTAAAACTTCTGCTGAAATTCTTACTGTGCGTCTTCCTTGAAGCTCTTGCCGTTGACCTGAATTTCGTTGATTTTTACCTCAACGAAGTTCTGGCGGTGGCCCTGCATCTTTTTGTACTGCTTCTTGCGCTTGAGCTTGAAGACGAGGATCTTTTCGCCACGGCCTTCGCCGACGACGGAGGCAAGTACCTTGGCGCCAGTGAGGTTGGATTCGAACTTACCTGCTTCGCCGCTGACGGCGAGTACATCGGAGAACTCGACTGCGCCATTCTCGTGAGCTGTCGTCTCAATCTTCAACTTTTCGCCGGGGGAGACGAGATACTGTTTGCCGCCGGTGCGGATAACTGCGTACATAGCTAAAACCTCAAGCGTAGCGCTATCAAGCGCTGGCCGCTTCCTTCATGAATTGTGCTGCATGGGGCGCATACAGGAGCACTGCACTAAGCCAACCGGTCAAAACCATCGCAGTCATTCGTATTCCTGACCGCCGAGCTCAAACCTGTCGTCCCTGCAACCCTTGAAATTGAGAGACACGGGCTGCAGCGCCAAACTTAAAAAGTGTATCGCGTTCCGAGAGCAGGGTCAACGCCGATTAGGCCATTTGGCTCAGGAGATCCACTTCAACAGGCGGATGATGCCCATCGACGCAGGGCGGGAGTGCGCGGAGACGTCCTTACGGGTGTGGATCTCGGTGCGCTGTGCGGCGTAGTAGCGGTAGGCCTCGACCATCATCTGCTCGTTGGTGAAGGTGGGCTGCCAGCCAAGCTGGCGGCGGATGTGGGTGGTATCGAAGATGAAATCCTCGGCGATCATGCGGTAGTGATACGGGCCAAGGGGTGAGACCTTCAGTTTATGAGCCAACTGCATGGCCGCGATGGTGGGGGCCTTCGGAAGCTGCGCGACGCGGGCGCGGGTTCCAGCAGCCTGGATGACCGCCTCGTAGACCTGGCGCAGGGAGACGACGTTGTCCGAACCGATATGGAAGAGGTCGGAGTGGTCGTAGCCAAGGCACTGGATGCAAGCCGTGGCGAGGTCCTGCGCGTAGATGAACTGGTAGCGGTTGCTGCCACTGCCTACGACCCAGACCTTCTTATTGTCCTGGATGAACTCGAAGAGGATGGCGAGCAGACCAAGGCGGCCGCTGTCGATGATGGTGGGGCAGCGGATGGTGATGATGTTGAGGTCGTGCTCGTACTCTTTCAGTACCTGTTCGGCGGCTAGCTTCGAGCGGCCGTAGAGTTCGATTGGGTTGGGTGGCTCGTCCTCTTTGACGTCGTGGCCGAGGTTGCTGGCCCAGAGGCAGTTGGTGGAGGTGAAGATTAGTTTGGGGACGCCGTAGGTGCGGCAGGCCTCGGCGAGGTTGCGGGTGCCGTCGACGTTGGAGGTCCAGAGCGCATTGTCGTCGATGGTGTCGTGGGCGAGGAGCGCGGCGCAGTGGAAGACGGCGGCGAAGTGCTCTTTCTCGAAGAGTTCACCAAGGAGTTGCGGGTTGCGGATGTCCCCCTGGATGCTCTGCAGGTTGGGGTGAGTATCGGGATCGGCGACCAGATCGATGTTGGTGCAGTGGAAGCCTTCGGCGAGGAGACGGCGCTTGAGGATGCCGCCGAAGAAGCCTGACGCTCCGGTGATAAGAATGTTCGTTTGTTGCATTACCGTCTCCCGCACCTTCGTCCCCTTGTTGCTCTTGCTCAACGTCGGGCAGGTCTCCCCCCTCCCCACGTTAAGTGCGCAAAGTCTTCTAAAATAAGAGGTTATCGTTGTACCAGAATGTCAAAGTATTCATTCCAGACACTTTATATCCAAAGTATTGATTATAAAAAGGATAGCCCCGGTCAATACCGGGGCTGCCTTTAACCTATATCCATTATATCTGGTTGAAGGGAGTAGATAGGCCACGCGATTCCGCCCGTCAGGTAAGGGGATTCGATGATTCAGGGGTTGACAGGAATCGGCTGAAGCTTTTTCAGGAGGGCTATAAGACTGTGTCCTGCCGGACGGGCCCACTGCGCGTAGGGCGGCCACTTCGTGGCGTGTCTACCTTTCTTGCGACGACCAGCTATCGTGCTCCTCCCGTTGGTCGGGATGGAAGGCGCGGTGTTGTGGATTGGAAAAGATAGACCGCGAGGATGCAGATGAGCGGCTCCAACGGATGGCGGAACCGCGCCCCCGAGGTAATGAAGTAGTACGGGACCGGCAGGAGCAGGAAGGCCCAGGCGAACAGACCTGCGGCAGGAGTGCGGCGGCGGATGGAGAGGGCCAGTCCTATAAGGCCAGCGAGCGAGAGTAGGCAGAAGTTCATCTCGCGGACGATCTCGACGAACCAGCCGTTCCAACCGTTTTCAATGGGGTGGGGGACGCCGACCCAGTAGAAGTAGACACGCTTGAGAGCGTATCCGGCGAAGCGATATGGGTGGGCCTCGATCAGTGCGTGGGCCAGTTCGTTCTTGTGCTGGACGTAGGCCATCTCGCCCAGAGCTTTGTAGCTGAGGTACTCGGGATCGTTCTCGACGAAGGAGACGGTGATTCCCCAGGGGAAGCCTTCGTGTTCGGGCAGCATGGACTGGTAGAGTTCGGCGCCGAGGTTGCCGCGTGAGGGGATGAAGGCGTGAAAGGCCGTCCAGTTGCGATAGACCCAGGGGGTGATGCAGCCGAGGAAGAGGGCGACCGCGAGTGCGGCCTGCGCGAGGGAACGCGATGGGTTTTTGCTGGCGAAGAGCATCCACAGTCCACAGATGGGGAGGAAGAGGACAAGGGTGGAGTTGGACAGGAAGATCGTCCCCCACAGCAGTCCGAAGATGGCCCAGAGTGCGGTTGTCCGGCGAGGTCTCGCAGCGGGAAGAGCGGTGGTACGGTCGCCGATACCGCGGACGCGCAGGGCGACGACCAGGGTCCATGCAAAGAGACAGGTCGTCAGCGACATCTCCCATACCCAATGGACGGCGTACTGGCTGGCCGCGGGATAGAGTGCCCATAGCCAGCCGGACCACAGAGCTACGCTTCGGTTCGGGTTGGTGTTGCTGGCGTTGAAGCAGCGTGCGGCGATCTCATAGACGGCGGGTGCGATGGCGGCAGAGAAGATGCTGTTGAGGGCGAGGATGACCCAGGCCGAGAGTGGAGTGTAGATACCGCAGAGTTTGAAGACGCCTGCGAGCAGAAGGGGATAGAGCGGCGGCGACCAGGCGGTGGGGCCGGTGAGGCCGGTGAAGGGGTCGGCGTAGCCGTAGCCGTTGACCATGGCGCGAGCGATGCGGCCTACCTCCCAGCCGAACTGGAAGTGGTCCAGGAAGGTGCGGAAGTGGTAGCTGTGGGCGAGGGTGATGTAGAGGATGCGGACGGCGAGGCCTGCCCAGAACATGCGCCAGGGAAGGCGCAGGGAGGTGCTGCCGCTGCCCTTCATCCATGCAACTATGCGGCTAATTCTGTTGGTCATTTCCTGCGTTGATTTTAGCCTGCAGGCTGGTCTATTCGACGGGAAGGATGATGTTGGCTGCGGTGTTGAGGCGAAGGTCTTCCAGCCAGAGGGCTAGATCGAGCTTTCTGGTGGTCAGGTGCCTGCTGGCAACGAGGCCGAGCATAGCGTCCTGAATCTCGGGGGTGAGCTCGGCAAAGGCAAAGCCGGTGCGTGTGCGAGCCATGGTATCCAGTTCGTCGAGGCCGAGTTGATAGTCGAAGGCCAGAAGATGCGGCGCGGTAAAACACAGGCTGTCGGCGGCGCCGTTGGCGAGCGCGGCATCGAGGCGGGCCGCAAGCCGGGCGGAGTTGACGGAGTGAAGGGCGACGCACTCGAGCAGCGCATGCAGGGTGTCGAACTGGGATGGATTCAGGGCTCGAGGAGCGTAGACGGCACCCTCGTCGACAAGGCGCTGCAGGCGAGAGTTCGGGATGTGCTCGATGTACTGCTCTGCGTTGCCCTGTTTGACATGCTCGAGATTGGTTGGCACGATGCGACTCTCCTGATGGTTGCTCGTTGGACAGCTAAGAGGTTGCCATATCTGTTCTACGCTTTTCATGTCTTATAGGACTCCCGAAAGTAGAGGAAATCTTCAGCTGCGACCGGCTTGGTTCTCCCCCAAAAGTGGTATTTCTGTTTTGATGATTAAGAATGAGATGTCCGCAGCAGGGGAGTTGGATCAGCGATTCCTATCCTGCCTCCCGACCTGGGGAATACATTTGGAGAGATCATCTTGTCTGTAGAAAGAGCCATAATGCCGCTTGATGCAATACCGCAGGATGCTGTCGTTATCAAAGTTCTAAAGCTGCACCCGGCTGCTCAACTCCCTCGTTATGCGCATACGGGACCGTTTGGCGACCTGGCCGCGGATCTGTATGCGGTGTTGGGTGCGACGCTGGATGTGGGCGCGACGCTGGCCGTGGCTACGGGAGTTGCGCTGGAGTTTCCAGCAACCCACGGAGCGTTGGTGGAAGATCGGTCTGGCCTGGCGGTGCGCGGGATAACGACGCTGGCCGGGGTGATCGATCCGGGGTATCGCGGCGAGATCAAGGTGGTGATGACGAACCTGAGCGCGGCGGCGGTGGAGATCAAGGCAGGCGACAGGATCGCGCAGCTGCGGATCGTGCTGCGGATCGAGGCGCGGTTTGACGAGGTGAGCGAGCTGGTCGAGGCTCCGCGTGGCGCGAAGGGATTTGGCAGCACGGGGAGCTAGGAGCGGCTCGGCTGCGCCGGCGTATTCTCTGGCTATGGATTCTTCAGTGTTCAGGAGGGTTTTATGAGTGGAGTTGCCGGAGGAAGCGCGGAATGGCCTGTGTTGCCGTGGAGCGAGTGGGCTGCGACGGCGAATACGCTGCACATGTGGACGCAGATTGTAGGGAAGACGCGGCTGGCGCTGACGCCGCTGCAGAACCACTGGTGGAACGTGCCGCTGTATGTGACGGCGCGAGGGCTGGGCACTTCGGCGATGCCTTATGGCGACGATGTGCTGGATATTGAGTTTGATTTCGTAGCGCATGAGCTGCACCTGCGGCTGGGTTCAGGAAAGACGCTGTCGACACCTCTGCGCGCGCAGACCGTGGCGGAGTTTTACAAGGAGTATGTGGCGTCGCTGGCCGAGCTTGGGGTTTCGGTGACGATTCATCCGATGCCAGTGGAGGTGCAGAGTCCAATCCGTTTCGATCTGGACACGGAGCATAAGTCGTATGACCCGGTCTACGCGCACCGTTTCTGGCAGGTGCTGGTGCATGCGGAGAAGGTGTTTCGCAGCTTTGGGACGGGGTTTCTGGGGAAGGTCAGCCCGGTGCATTTTTTCTGGGGAAGCTTTGATCTTGCGGTGACGCGGTTCTCCGGGCGTCCTGCGCCGCCGCGTCCGGGTGCGGATTCGATTCAGCGCGAGGCCTACTCGCATGAGGTGATTAGCGCGGGCTTCTGGCCGGGCAACGGTGGTTATGGCGCGGCGGCGTTCTACTGCTACGCGGCACCGGTGCCCGATGGGCTAGCAGGGGCGAAGGTTGGGCCCGAGGCGGCTGCGTGGGATAAGACATTGGGGGAGTTCATCTTCAGGTACGAAGCCTTGCTGGCACAGCCGTCGCCCGAGGACGCGCTGATGGAGTTTTTAGAGAGCGCATACGCTGCGGCGGCGGACGCGGCGAAGTGGGACCGAGCGGCGCTGGAGCGGCACTGAGTGGGGGGAGGTCGCGGTGGGCCGCTGACCGTGCGACAATCTTAACAGCGAGCCATGCCAAATTTGCAAGCCCAGCAAGCCAATGTCATCCCCTCTCCAGCTACCATTACGCCGGCGCTGCTCAAGCAGCACAGCATCACCCCGGACGAGTACACGCGCATCGAAGCCGCGCTAGGCCGTACCCCATCGCTGACTGAGCTGGGGATTTTTTCCGTCATGTGGTCGGAGCACTGCTCGTACAAGTCTTCGCGTGTGCATTTGAAGCGTCTGCCGACTCGCGGGGAGAGAACCAGCGGGCCGGGCAGCGTAGTGCAGGGGCCGGGAGAGAACGCCGGAATCATTGATGTAGGCGATGGATGGGCTTGTGCTTTCAAGATTGAGTCGCACAATCATCCGAGCTACATTGAGCCGTATCAAGGCGCGGCGACAGGAGTCGGCGGCATTCTGCGCGACATCTTCACGATGAACGCAAGGCCGCTGGCGGTGATGGATTCGCTGCGCTTCGGGCCGCTCGATGAGACTGAACCGGATGAGGCTCTGCGTCGCAGAAACCACCAGATTACGACCGGCGTGGTGCACGGCGTCGCCGGTTATGGCAACTGCTTCGGCGTGCCCAACCTTGGTGGCGAGACGCGGTTTGAGCCTTGTTACTCGGGCAATCCGCTGCTGAATGCGTTTGCGCTTGGTCTCGTCCGCAGTGACGAGATTTTTTATGCCAAGGCGACTGGCGTTGGCAATCCCGTGATCTATGTTGGTGCGAAGACCGGCCGCGATGGGATTCATGGTGCCACGATGGCGTCGGAGGAGTTCACCGAAGGCTCCGAACAGAAGCGGCCGAATGTGCAGATGGGCGATCCGTTTATGGAGAAGCTGCTGCTGGAGGCTTGCCTGGAAGCGATGGCGACCGGCGCGGTGCTGGGGATTCAGGACATGGGCGCGGCTGGGCTGACTTGCTCGACCTGCGAGATGGGTGCTCGTGGTGATCTAGGGTTGACGGTGGAGCTTGATCGCGTGCCGCAACGCGAGACAGGCATGACGAGTTACGAGATTATGCTGTCGGAGTCGCAGGAGCGAATGCTGCTGGTCGCCGATAAGAATCGTGCGGTGGAGGTGCTGGATGTGTTTTCGAAGTGGGGGCTGGATGCTTCGATCGTCGGCGAGGTGACAGAGAAGCCGAATATGGTGATCACACAGCATGGCGAACTGGTCGCGGATATTCCGAATCGATCGCTGACCGATGATGCTCCGCTCTACCACCGGCCTGTGGGTGTTTGGAAGGCTCCGGTGCCGCTCGATCCTCCGGCTTGGGTGCTCGAAGAGTTGCAGAAGCCGCGGGACTATACGGATGATTTGAAGAAGCTGCTGGCGAGCGCGAATATCTGCGATAAGCGGTGGGTGTTCGAGCAGTACGACTCGATGGTGCAGACCAACACCGTGCAAGGGCCGGGTGGTGAGGCCGGCGTGATGCGCATCAAGGGCACTGCTAAGACTTCGGGTGCGGCTCATCATCATGGCATCCTGGGAACTCTCGCGGATCTCGTCGCCTCTTCGACTCCGCAGGGCGAGGCGACGCTCGCGACGGACAATGTAGATGCCGCGAATCCTGTGGTTGCACCGGATGCTTCGCATGAGTTTTCGGACACCGTGAAGGGCGATCGTGGACTCGCGATGGCGCTGGCTGGAAACGGGCGTTGGACGTATCTCGATCCAAAGCTGGGCGCGATGCACGCTGTCGCTGAGGCGGCGCGGAAGGTCGCTTGTACCGGGGCTACTCCGGTGGCGGCTACGAACTGTTTGAACTTCGGTAATCCCGAGAAGCCGGAGATTATGGCGCAGCTTTCGCAGGCGATCGATGGGATTGCGGAAGCTTGTATCGCGCTGGGAACGCCGGTTACTGGTGGGAATGTTTCTTTGTACAACGAGACGAAGGGTGAGGGGATCTATCCGACTCCGGTGATTGGGATTGTCGGGATTATTGAGGATGTGACGAAGGCTGTGCCAGCGGCGTTCCAGAAAGGCGGCGACTCAATCGTACTTTTGATGGGAGTATCCTCTATGCCCGAGAGAAAGTCTGAAGAACTGCTGCAGGAACTAGGTTCGAGCGAGTTCAGCAAGCACATGTATGGAACGCTGTGGGGGAAGCCCCCCCTCCTAGATCTCAGAGATGAGAATGCTCTTCATCGAGTTTTGCGACGTGGTGCAGAGGAAGGTTTGTTCCATTCAGCATCTGACATTTCAGATGGAGGCTTGGCCGTTACGCTAACAAAATCTTCTTTACCAAAGGGTATTGGAGCAACGCTATTCAGCGCTGCTGTCAACGGAACCATAAAGCAGGCTGTCGATCTATTCAATGAGTCTTCCTCGGCTGTTGTTGTGACTTGCGATCAATCGGCATTTGAGCGAATTGAAAAGATCACTGAGGAAGAGGTTGGTTCAATCTTCGCTCAGCACATTGGAACTACAGGTGGCGACAGACTGACTATCCCGTTCCATGACGGCGGAATCGATGCGGTGCTTTCTGAGCTTTCGGTTGCGTTTTCCACTGCCCTCGAGTCACAGCTTGCGGCGGAGGTGGTGACGGCATGAGCGATCTTCTGTTGCAGGACGAGTTGGTGGTGGGGCAAGAGGTTGCAACAGCAGATTCCTCCGCTGCGCTGCGGAATGACAACCAAAGAGGCGAGCGTGTGGCTGCCGATTTGGGCGTTGATGCAGACGAAGAGGAAGACGGGATGCCGTTCGATAAGCTGCGCGAAGAGTGTGGGGTGATGGCGGTGTATAACCATCCCGATGCGGCGCGGATGACGTACTGGGGGCTTTATTCGCTGCAGCATCGTGGGCAGGAGTCGGCGGGTATTGCGAGCGCGGATGGGCAGCAGGTGAACGACATCAAAGGCATGGGCCTGGTGTCGGAGATATTTACGGATGATGTGCTGACGAAGCTGCCGGGGCATATTGCGATTGGGCATACGCGCTACTCGACGACGGGAGACTCGGCGCTGCTGAATGCGCAGCCGATCTCAGTAGAGAGCACGAAGGGGTTGATTGCGATTGCGCATAACGGCAACCTGATCAACCTGGGCACGGCGAAGGAGCGACTGGAGCGCGATGGGGCGATCTTCCAGACTACGTCGGACTCCGAGATCATTATTCAGTTGATCGCGCATTGCACGAAGAACACCCTGATCGACTGCATGGCGGATGCGTTGATGCAGGTGGATGGTGCGTTCTCAATCGTGATGATGACGCGCAACCGCATCTTCGCGGCGCGCGATCCGCACGGCTTTCGGCCATTGGCGATGGGACGCATCGAAGGCAAGGACGGTGCACCCGATACGTTTGTGTTTGCTTCGGAGACGTGCGCGTTCGACCTGCTGCATGCTAAATACGAGCGCGAGGTGGAGCCGGGCGAGTTGGTGATGGTCTCCGAAGATGGCGTGACGAGCCGCTACTTTGCGCGCGACACCAAGCAGTCGAGCTGCGTCTTCGAGCACGTTTATTTTGCGCGGCCTGACTCGAAGATCTTTGGGCGATGGGTGCAGAAGAGCCGCGAGGAGATGGGACGGACGCTGGCGCGGGAGTCGGGTGTGCCGGCGGATTTGATTGTGCCGGTGCCGGACTCGGGTGTTACGGCCGCGATTGGGTATGCGGCAGAGTCGGGGATTCCGTTCAACCTGGGGCTGATTCGAAACCATTATGTGGGACGCACGTTTATTCAGCCGGAGCAGCGGGTGAGGGACTTTGGCGTGCGCATGAAGCTGAACCCGGTGCGGAGTCTGCTGGAAGGTAAGCGGGTTATTTTGATCGACGATTCGATCATTCGCGGAACCACGTCGCGGAAGATTGTGCGCATGGTACGGGCCGCTGGGGCGACGGAGGTGCATCTGCGGATCTCGTGTCCGCCGACGATTTCGCCATGCTTCTATGGTGTGGATACACCGAGCAAGAAGGACCTGATTGCAGCGAATAAATCGGTGGCGGAGATATGCGAGTACATCGAGGCGGACTCGCTGGCATATCTTTCGCTCGACGGATTGCTGCATAGCTGCACGACCGGGGATGCGAATCCGAATACGTACTGCACGGCCTGCTATACCGGAGACTATCCGACGCAATGGGTGGATGTGTCGGAGATCCTACCCGCTGTTACTACTGCCTGAACTGAGAAGCTGGTTAAGGCTCTGTCCTGCCGGACGGGCCCACTGCGCGTGGGGCGGCCACTTCGTGACATGTATACCGGTCGGGGCAGGATAAGCGACATGGTCCTCCCGTTGGTCGGGATCATCATCTTCCGACCAACGGGAGGACCACGAAGACAAGTTAAAAAGGCGTGTGAACGCCCGCGCCACGCGCAGTGGGCCCGTCCGGCAGGACAGAGTCTTTCAATAAATCGGATAGAGAAAGGCTAACCGCTCACGGCGGGATGCTAGACTGCGCGGATGATGAGGCTCTTTAGGCGTGCTGCGGCGTGTGTGTTGGTTGGTGCGGTTTTTAGTCTGCCGGTCTGGGCGCAGGAGAACGGTGTCGGCTGCGATGGGCCAGTGGTGTTGAAGGCCGGACGAAGTGGACCTTGTACAGATCAGTCTCGGAAGATTGCGGAGTTGCTGGAGGAGCCCGCTGTGGCGCGGGCGCATTGGGGGATCGCGGTGACGGCAATGGATGGGGCACCGATCTATTTGTTGAATGAAGGGCAGCTGTTTCAGCCGGCGAGCAATGCTAAGTTGTTTACGACGGCTGCGGCGATGGCGTTGTTGGGTGGCAACTCAACCTTCAATACCAAGGTCTATGCGCAGGGGAGCGTGGTTGCGGGGCGGTTGCAGGGAAACCTCGCGCTGAAAGGGGATGGTGATGCCAATATCTCCGGACGGACGATTCCATACGTGGCTCCGTCGCTTCATCCGAAGCCAGCCGTTCCAGCTTTGGAAGCGCTGCACATTCTCGATACGCTGGCGGACCAGATTGCGGCGACTGGTTTGAAGGTGATTGACGGAGATGTCGTGGGGAATGACACGCTTTTTCCCTGGGAGCCATATCCGGAGGATTGGTCGATCGACGATATGGTATGGGGCTATGGAGCTCCGGTGTCGGCGTTATCGATCAATGACAATCAACTGAAGCTAACGATTGCACCAGGAGTGTTGCCGAAGATGACTTCAGCGCGTGGGGCGGAGGGTCCGACGCCGGCAGTGGTGACTGTCGAACCGCAGACGGCTTACTACTCGGTCGATAACGAAGCTATGACGATTGAGGCAAAGAGCAAGGGATCGATTGGGATAGATCGGGTTCCGGGATCGCGGACGCTGCGGATCTATGGGACGATTGCGGAAGATGCACCGCCCGAGGTGGAGGAGATTGCGATCGACGATCCGGCGGAGTATGCGGCGAAGAGTTTAAAGGAGAGGCTGGAGGCGCGTGGGATTGTAGTAAAGGGCAAGGCTGTGGCGCAGCACCGGCTGATAACCGAGCCGATGGATTTTATGGAACAGGTGAGAAGGCCAATAACGGGTCTGGATCGAGTTGGACAGGCTGGGATGGTTCCGTGTCTGCGATGTGGCGTAAGCAATGATGCTGGTGATCGAGAGCTTGCGGTGCATCAATCGGTGACTGTGGCAGAAGACGTTGTGGTTACGAATAAACTGAGCCAGAATCTTCATGCCGAACTGCTGCTGCATCAGTTAGGTGTAGCGTTCAGTGACGATCAGGATGGTGGATCGACGGTGCAAGGGTTGCGGGTGGTGCGGCAGTTCCTGTTGAACTCTGGAATCGATAAGGATGATTTTGTTTTCTTTGATGGGTCGGGGTTGAGTGGGCATGATTTGGTGACGCCTCGGGCTACGGCGCGGTTGTTGCAGTATGCGAGTGGGCAGCCTTGGTTTGCGGATTGGAAGAGCAGTCTGCCGGTGGGTGGGGTGGATGGTTCGCTGGAGGAACGGTTTGCAAAGGCTCCTTTGAAGGGAAAAGTATTTGCGAAGACGGGGACGCTGGGCGAGGCGCGTGCGTTGAGTGGATATCTGGAATGTGCGAGTGGGAAGACGGTGATCTTCTCGATCATGGTGGGGAACCATCTGCCGCAGACGCATGCGGACCGCGATGTGATGGACAGGATTGTGGCGGCGATTGCTGCGGCGAATTGAAAGCAGAGCCGCTCAAGGTTAGGGTGTAGGTGTCGGTGCAATGCAGGAATGACGGCGTGATGGGCCGCTTAGACGTGGATCTCTGTGCGGGATGCGAGAATGGTTGGGTGAGGATACGAGCGGGTTTCATTGCGAGTGTTGGGGTTGTGGCGCTGGCGGGATGTAAGTCGGTGCCGCCGCCGACTCCGCTGGCGGAGTTGAATGTGCAGCAGATGCAGGGGCATGCGGTGTTTCAGGCGCGCTGCGCGGTGTGCCACTACGACCGTAAGAGCGGATCGTTGCATGGCCCGACGCTGATTGGAGTCTTCAAAAAGCCTGCTCTGCCTAGCGGTGCGCCCGCGAATGATGAGCGGGTGACGGCGACGATTCTGCAGGGGCATGGGCTGATGCCGCCGATGGGGAATACGATGGATCAGCAGGATATCGACGATCTGCTGACCTATCTGCATACGTTATGAGCGAGACGAATGAGGTAAATAAACTTCAGGAACGGGCGCAGGGAATGTTGCCGGGTGTCGCAGGAATCTGCCTGTTCATGCTGGTGCTGACTACGATCAATGCATTCGCTGCGTTGCAGGGAAAGTTTGGACCGAGCAATGGAAAGTACGGTGTGCTGGCGCTGTGTACGCTGCTGGCCGCAGGGATCTTTGGTCTGCTGCGACTGCGGCGGTGGGGATGGGCGCTGGTTCTGGGTGGATGCCTGACGCTTTGCCTGGGGAATCTGTTTGTGTTTCAAAAGACGCATGCGGGGCCGTTCCTGTTGCAGGGGCTGTTTGCGTTAGTGTTCTTTCTTTACCTCGTGCGTACAGAGGTGCGGGACAGGCTACGATGAGCTGGTGGCTGCGGCATATCGGGTGGTGGCCTCCGTTGATTGGCACGGGGATCCGGGTAACTCGACTGGATAAGGACCTGCGCGCTATCGACGTGGAGATGCGGCTGACGCGGTGGAATAAAAACTACAAGGGCGTGCACTTTGGCGGGTCGCTGTTTTCGATGACGGACCCGTTTTACATGATCATGCTGGTGACGAATCTTGGCCGCGAGTATGTGGTGTGGGACAAGGCTGCGTCGATACGGTATCGCAAGCCTGGCGCGGGTACGGTGCGGGCGGAGTTTCGGCTGAGCGAGGAGCGGCTGGCGGAGATTCGGGCGGCGCTGGAGGTGGAGGGACGGCATGATGCCCGGTTTGTCGTCGAGGTGAAGGATGCGGCGGGAGAGGTGGTCGCGGAGGTGGAGCGGGTGGTGTACTGCGCGAAGAAAAGTGTGCATGAGGAGCGAAAAAAAATGCGGCGCGGTGGAGGGTGAGCTTTTGTGGGTTTTGTTGGTGTTTTTAAGGGTGGTTTTGGAAGAGGTGGGTGGCTGGACGTGGTTTTCTGCTGGACAGAACGTGGTGGAATGCGTGGTAGACGTGGTCCGCTAACATACGTTTTGCAGCGACGAAAAACAGGCCAGGTTTTGCGGATTTATTTTTCGGTGGCGACTGAGTTTGGACGTCTGGGGTTAGCATGGGCTTATGTTGAACCGCAGGGTGTTTGGAAAGTTGCTGGGGGCGGCGCTGGTTGCGCGGGCTGGGACGTTAGAGGCGCTGGCGCCGCGAGAGGGTGGCGGCGAGGGGCCGCAGTTTTCCGTGATGATGTGGACGTTGAAGGACCGCGGCGGCTTTGAGGAGAATCTTGAGCGCGTGGCGCAGGCCGGGTATGGGCATGTGGAGCTGGTGGGGGAGTTTGCGGGATGGAGCGAGGAGGATTGGCGGCGCACTCTCGCTCGCATGCGGGCCTTGAAGATCTCGGTGGATGCTACGTCGGGGATGAAGCTTGGGTTTGCCGATCCGGCTGGAGGCGATGCGTTTGTTGCGGAGCTGAAGCGGCTGATTCCGATGGCGCAGCGGCTGGGGTGTGGGCGGATTATTCTGCTGTCAGGAGGGCGGGTTGCGGGGGTGGCTGGCGAGGTGCAGCATCGGGCGTCGGTGGAGACGCTGAAGCGGGCTGCGGAGGTGCTCGATGGTGCTGGGTTGGAGGGTGTGATTGAGCCGATCGACCGGCTGGAGAGTCCCCACATCTATCTTGACGGAGTGAGCGAGGGGTTTGAGATAGTGCGGGAGGTGGGAAGTTCGAAGATGAAGGTGTTGTACGACCTTTACCATGAGCAGCGCGGGCTGGGGAATCTGATCGAGAAGCTGGAGAAGAACATCGACGAGGTGGGGTTGATTCATGTGGCGGATGTGCCGGGGCGGCATGAACCGGGGACGGGCGAGGTGAACTTCACGAACGTCTACAGGAAGCTTGCGGAGCTGCGCTACAAGGGCGTGATCGCGATGGAGTTTTACCCGACCGGGGATGTGGTGGAGACGCTGCGGCGGGCGCGGGTGGAGGCTTTGCGGTCTTTTGGCAGTTGATCAGTTTAAGTCGTTGGTGCGAATGGAGCTATTGGTGGTCCCATTCTCCGAGAGTTGCTACGCCAAGTGATCACATGCGCGTTTGTGGTTACCTATCCCGTCAAGCTGCAGTAAGGAGATCGGGTAGCTGCTTCAGCACATGTTCAAAGCCATTCGTTTCCCCCAGAACTCTGGCGAGAATGAGAGACCCTTCGATGCGCATGATGGCCTCCTCAGCTTTGGAGCGTGCCGCTACTGAACCATGTCCGCTCTCTTTTGCAACAGCCGCAAACGCAATCACCCAGGCCTGCATCGCTCCCTTGAGAGCAAGTTGCAGTTCTTCAGAGCCCCCTGGAATCGAGAGAACATCCATCAGGCAGGCCTTCGATCCTCCAGAATAAAACTCCCTCAGTCGCTCCGCGACAAAAGAAACACGTTTGCGTATAGGCCCGCTTCCGATAAGTGGATCGAAGACATTGACCTGAAACCACGCGACAACAGTGTTGGCAATCGCCAAGGCGATCTCATCTTTACCGCCAGGGTAGCGGTAATAAAGGCTCGCTTTTTCCAAGCCGGTCGCGTCCGCCAGCCGTTTCACGCTGACGCCCTCGAACCCGTAGGTACGAAACAGATCTAACGCGGTTGCGAGAAAAACCTCGTCGCTGACGATACGGTGTGCCATGGAAAACCTTTCTCTTCTTATTATGCCGAGCATTCGGTAGGGATTCATGTATATGTTTTTCAAAGTATTTGAATATTTACCGAACGATTGGTAATCATATCGATGCAACATAGAAATCGGCCTGAACGGGCCGCTCGAAACCAAAGGAGAAAGAATATGTCCCGTTTGAAACCTGTTGATCCCACAACCGCCACCGGAAAAGCCAAGGAACTGCTTGACGCGGTGAAAAACAAACTCGGCATCGTGCCGAATATGACCAGAGTAATGGCCGCTTCGCCGGTAGTGTTGGAGTCCTATCTGGGCTTCAGCGGAGCTCTTTCGGGCGGTTTGCTGGACGCCAAGACCCGCGAGCAGCTCGCGCTGCTGACGGCACAGGAAAACCATTGCGACTATTGTCTGTCCGCACATACGGCTATCGGCAAGATGGTGGGACTGAAGCACGAAGAGATCGTCGCCAGTCGCGAGGGAGATGGCAGCAACCCGAAGACGACTGCCGCGCTAACTTTCTCCAAGCGGATACTGGACACGAAGGGCCAGATCAGCGAAGCCGACCTTACCGCGGTGCGTAGCGCGGGTTTCTCTGAGGGAGAGATCGCGGAGATCATTGCGCACGTCGCACTCAACGTCTTTACCAACTACTTCAACATTGCAACGGACGTGGACATCGATTTTCCAAAGGTGTCGTACTCGGAAGTCGCCTAACGCGAAGGACAATGCGCCGGGGCGACGCTCTTTCCCGCCCCGGTCACGTGTCGGATCCATGAACAAGGACTGTGGCGATAGATGCGAGCGTGAAAAAAATGGGACTCGTTCCAGGAAGCGAAAGAAGCCCTAAGACGAATCCCATTATGAGACTACAGAGAGGAAGTCTTGTGATTAGACCTGGGCGGTGCCGCCGTCGACGAAGAGTTCGACGCCGTTGACGAAGCTGGAATCACTGGAGGCGAGGAAAAGAGCGACGGTTGCGATCTCCTCCGGGCGTCCCATTTCGCCGCGCGGGATCTGGGATTTGAAGAACTTCTTGGCGTCGTCTCCGAGGGGATCGAGGATCGGCGTGTCGATGGTGCCGGGACTAAGGACGTTTACTCGAATTCCACGATCCTTGAGTTCCAGGAGCCAGGTGCGAGCGAACGAGCGAACCGCAGCCTTACTGGCGCTGTAGACGCCGAACGTCGGAAAACCCTTGATGCTGGCAATGGAGCCGTTGAGAAAGATAGAACCGTTGTCGTTGAAGAGCGGGAGCGCCTTTTGCACGGTGAAGAGCGTACCGCGGACGTTGAGGTCGAAGGTCTTGTCGAAGTGCTCCTCGGTGACCTCTTCAAGCTTTGCGAACTCACCGAAGCCGGCGCTGGCGAAGAGGATGTCGATTTTGCCTTTTTCGCGCTTGACCGTCTCATAGAGGCGATCGAGATCGGCCAGATTTGCGGCGTCGCCTTGCACGCCCGTGACGTTTTTGCCGATGAGCTTCACGGCCTCATCGAGCTTGTCCTGGCGGCGTCCCGTGATGAAGACGTACGCTCCCTCTTCGACGAACAGTTTGGCTGTGGCGAGCGCCATGCCGGAGGTGGCTGCGGTGATGACTGCTACTTTGCCTTTGAGCTTGCTCATATTCTTCATCCTTTTCTGTGTTAGGTCTTCGAAGGTACCTGGGGCTGCCGTGCAGGGCTACCCCTCACTTGGTTCTGGTGAGTAGATGGGGTCGAGCTCGAGTCAGATTCAATAGTTCTGAATCGATGAACTATTGAACCTTTTACGCGAAATGCTTACTCTTATGAATGTGCGCCCCTTATTCCATCCATCGCTTGAAGACATCGCGGTAGAGGGGATCCTCCATGTCTTGTCCGACCCGGTACGGGCGGCGATCTACGCAGATATCGCGGCTCAGGAGTGTTCGCATAACTGCTCGATGTTTCTGACCGTTAGCGACAAGGCAATTCCGAAGTCCACGCTCTCGCAACACTTCAGGGCGCTGAGAGAGGCGGGGCTGATCCGTGGCGAACGGCGCGGGGTGGAGATGCACAACACCTCACGTTGCGCGGAGATCGAGGAGCGCTTCCCAGGGCTGATCCGGGCGATCGTCAACGCACATACCATCCAATCTAAGGATGAAGCTCGAGCAAAGAAACTTGCTGCGAAAAGATCGTCCAGGCGGTCAGCGAAGACTAAGTGAAAAGCTTCGGCCATCTGCTGAGCTGAACGCACGCGAGATGGATTGGTAATGGGAAGTCGGCTTGTTGGAAGCGATGCCTTCCCCCTAAAAGTCGTCGCTGCTGGAAGCAGTCTTCGTAGGGCAAAAAAGGCCGGTTTTCGTTGAGTTCGCTCAATGGAGGCGATTTGACCCGCTTCCGACGGATACAATGGAG
>Ga0302324_100008358_pt1 | contig 21851 bp, 15 predicted proteins | sample Palsa_T0_1_FD_201949 | JGI IMG/M metagenome (GOLD analysis project Ga0302324, IMG submission 201949) | Peat permafrost microbial communities from Stordalen Mire near Abisko, Sweden - Palsa_T0_1 | ecosystem: Environmental > Terrestrial > Soil > Palsa > Peat permafrost | place: Sweden: Abisko...
TTCCAGGCTCTGGCGCCGCTATCGGATGCGGACCTTGGACGCACGATAACCATCCGCGGGGAAGCGCACTCCGTCATGCAGGCTATCAACCGCCAGGTGGCGCATTATGGGCTCCACGTTGGGCAGATCGTGCTGCTGGCTAAACACTTCGCAGGCCACCGCTGGCAATCGCTCAGCGTGCCGAGGAATCGGTCTGTGGAGTTTAATCAACGGGTTGCTGCAGGAGAGCTAAGCCAGAGGTAAGCAGGCCTTGCATACTGCGGAAACTACGAACGGTGACTCTCCTCGTTGCACTTCATCGAATCCCTCCCCCGAAAGAATCGCTGAAGTGTTCCGCGGAGAATCACCGCTTAAAAAGAGCATAGCGGTTCCTGGTAAATAAGCTACTGTTCTTGAGTAACAGAACGGTTAATTGTAGTAACTCGATGTGGTAATGGTGCAGACTTGCCACCACGCTTGGCCATCACATCCGGATCAGTGGGTCATCGCGTATACAACGTAGTTCACACCCAGGCGCATTCCAAGGTCGGAAAACTTGAGAGGATACTCGGGAGTGTCTGACCATTCCCAGGAGTCGCCGATATCTGAATTTAGCGAGATTGCCACCATGACGCGGCCCTTATCGTCGTAGATGCCCTGCCAGCGGGCAACTATTCCATCCTTCTTGTAGCCTCTGGCGAGGTGCTCCGCGCCCGTGATCCGGTAGCGGTCGTCCAGATCAAAGACGGTGTGGAAGATGGGGTCGTTGTTGGGGATGTCCACGATGGGGCGGTCCGGGAAGACCATTTTCATCGTCTGTTCGAAATAGGCCTGTTCTTCGGACCCGTGAAAATCGTCGGCCATGAAGAAGCCGCCGCGGAGCAGGTAGTCGCGCAGCTTCTTTGCCTGCGCTTCAGTCAGGCCCCACTCGCCCACCTGGACAGCATAGAGCCAGGGCCAGTTATAGACCTCGTCGCCATCGTCCAGGTTCACGGCTTCCTCAACCGACCTGGCATCGACCCGGGTCAACCGCCGCACCGCCTGGGCGAAGGCCCGGTCTGCGCGCGGATAGTCCTGCGTCCAGAGGGAAAGTCCCCGCCGCCAATCGTCTTCAAATCTGCCGCCTTCGCTGTAGCCGTCGAGCGGGCCTGGAGGATACATCAAACGGGCGAAGGCCCACTCTGCCGGCCGGTGCCAGTCCGCGGGCAGCGGCACCGTTTCGCCATATTCGATCGAAGGGTATTCACGGAAAGGGCGCTGGGCGTACAGTACGCCCAGCAAGGTCGCGGCGATGATCAGCGCACAGGCTGCTCGCAGCAAAAACATACTCCCTATGCTCTGACCCTTTCCAGCTTGGTCACGCGCCCGGATTGATTCCAGTCCGACACATAGATGTTGGCGTCTTTGTCGATGTGGCATCCATGCGCCGCGCTGAAGTTGGTAAGCGCTATGTCGGCGGGACGCAATTTGTAGTTTGCCCACTGGTCCTTGTGCGGATCGTCACCCAGGAAGGCCACCGGCAGATTGTCTTTGTCGAGAACGGTGACTCGTCCTTCCAACTCGGAAATAATCACGTAGTCGCCCCAAAAGCTAACCTGGCAGGGACGCCGCAGGTGGAGCGTGATATTGCTCACGAACTTGCCATCAAGGTCGTAATGGCTCAGACGCCGGTTTTCACGGTCGCAGACCAGCAGCAGCGGCTGATCGTAGCGCGTATCGACCGCCATCCCGTGGCTGCAGTCACACAGGCCATCTGTCTTTCCCTTGCCCGTGTAAGCCGCCTGGTAGTTGCCGCCCTTGTCAAACTTGAAGATGCGCGAATCGCCGTATCCATTGGCAATGTAAATGGAACCGTCCGGGCCCGGCAAAGCGGCTGTCAGGCGCCACTCATTCGGCGTATGAAAGCCCGCTTCTCCCGGAGCCGTGATCTTCTGCACCACGGTTCCGTCAGTCTTCATCTTGACAAAAAGCCAGTTTTCTTTCGGCGTTCCCTTCTGCACCGTGACGTAAAAGTACTCTTCACTGTTTTCATTTGCGTATACCAGGGAATGGATCTCCGGATACTCATTGGCAATTGTCTTCAACAGCTTCCCATCCCGGTCATAAACCAGCACGCCGGTCGCGCTCTGGGTGCTGACGTAGAGAAGCCCGGCTTTATCGGTGGCGATGCCGCCGTGCGTGCCGCCAAACGCTTTCCCTTCTGGCAGTTGACCCCAGCTCGATACCACACGATAGGTCCATTCGCCATTACCGGTCTGCAGCTGTGATGAGTCCAAAGAGCGTTCCTCCGATCCCATCTCTGCCTGTGCCTTGCGGCCCAGCAGGCTCCCCATCGCGGCAACTCCTGTTGTCGCAAAAAAATCACGGCGGTTGAACATCTTCATGGTGCTTTCCTCGCAAGCTGAGCGGAGCAATCGCTGCCTCCGTTACCCCTGTCCGACTAAGGTTCAGGTAACTTAGGATACTCTTCAGGCACGACAACGCCTTCCAGGGACTTGAGCTCGGGGGACGCCCCCTGCGCGATCCAGGCTCGGATCCATGCGATCTCCTCCGGCATCAACGGCGGCTTGCCTTCTCCCGGCATAAATTTCTTATGATCGGGGGGCAGCGTGATGCGCTCCAGCAAGATGCTCCGCTCCGGCTTTCCGGGAATAATAACCGCCCCCGATGTCCCGCCTCGCATCAACAGGTCGTAGGAGTCAACCCGGAGCCCACCCTTAACCTTCTGCTCTCCATGGCAGACCACGCACTTGGCATTGAAGATCGGATAGATGTGACGGGCATAAAACGAATCAGGAAAATCGGGGGCCCTCGCCTGCAATCTTCGGCCGCCTGCTAAACCCTTCAGGGGCGCGGGCAGGTACTCCGACAGGTATGTATCGCCGTGGGTGAGCGAGCCACCCTGGTGAGCGGTCAATGCCAGCAGGAGCACTACGCAAGCCAGGAGGTAAGGATAAGCCCCACGCAACCCGCCGGATGATCCACGGAACAAAGGGCAGAGACTCACCGCGAGGGTGAGCGCGAGGCCGCTCCACATGTGGCGCGAAACACCGGCGCCCGCATCCCCACTGCCGTATGCCAGCAAATACCCCAGGGTCGCAGCGAGCAGGCAGCTGAAAACGCTCAACCCCAGCACGAACGTCGCGGCCTCTCGCAAGGCCGGGCGGGTTCTGCCAGCGAGTTCCAGCACCGGAACGAGGAGGATTAAGCCGACAGGAAGATGCACCACAAACGGGTGGAAGCGTCCCAGGAACTGCTGCCAGTCCGCATGCGGCTTTCCGTCCAGCCTGAAAACGAAAGGCAAAAGCAGCAAGGCCATGCTCACCAGAAGGGACGCGACCCAGACCAGCTTGACTCCCAATGCCTCGGCCCTGACTTGATTCATGGTGCGAGTAGCCGCGATCGCTCGTGTGCCAATCCGTGGCCTTGCATCGACACCTTCATCGAGACTTTCAACGTATTCTTCGCCTTCGGAAACTGTCAACGCGGCTCATCCGTCTCATGCTAAGCCATTGATAGTAGTTTATTTTCGCGGAGGGGTTGGTCGAGACCCTAAAAACGCAGGTATATTGTTCGAGACGCGAATATTGCGGCCGCGTCGTGTGCTCTCACACTCATAAGGATGAACCATGGTAAATCGGCGTGAATTTCTCGATGTGCTCGCGGTAGGAGCGGCGGGGCTGGCTATCCGGTCCAGCGCCCGGAGTTATGGCCAGATACTGGGCGCCAACAGCCGCCTTAACTTTGCTGTGATCGGGCTCAACAGCCGTGGGTATGCGCACCTGTCTTCCCTTAAGGCAAACAAGCAGAGCGCCTGCATCTCGCACGTATGCGACGTGGATAGCAATACCCTTAAGAAGTTTGCGGCCGCGACCCAGCAGGCGATGGGATCTGCGCCGGCCACGGAGAAGGATTTTCGCAAGATCCTGGAGCAGAAGGATGTGGACGCGATCAGCATTGCCAGCCCCGACCACTGGCATACTCCGATGGCCATTGCCGGGCTACAGGCCGGCAAGCATGTGTATGTAGAAAAGCCCTGCAGCCATAACCCGGCGGAGGGCGCGCTGCTGGTGGAGGCGCAAAAGAAGTACGGCAAGGTGGTGCAAATGGGCACCCAACAGCGTTCTTCGCCGCACACCATCGAGATCGTCGGCAAGATTCATGGCGGCCTGATTGGGCGGGCCTACTACGCCAAGGCCTGGTACAGCAACACGAGAAAATCGATTGGCTACGGCAAGCCTGCGCCGGTACCGGAGCAGCTCGACTGGGAGCTGTGGCAGGGCCCGGCGCCGCACACGCCCTATACCGACAACGTACAGCCGTATAACTGGCACTGGTTCCGCACCTATGGCACGGGGGAAGCACTCAACAATGGAACACACGAGGTCGACGTCTGCCGTTGGGCGCTCGACGTCGATTATCCGCAGCGGGTTACCTCTACCGGGGGCAGATATCAGTTCAAGGACGATTGGCAGTTCTATGACACCCTGGTGACCAGCTTCGACTACCCGGACAAGGTGATCTCGTGGGAGGGTAAGAGCTGCAGCGGCATGAAGTTTTACAACCGTGACCGTGGCGCGGCGATTATGGGGACCACGGGCACCGTGATTGTGGACCGCGACGGTTACGAGATCTACGACCTCAAGGGAAAAAAGACGAGTGAATTCAAAACCGGAAAAGCGACAGAATCAGCTGACCTGATCGGCCGCGATTCCATGACGGATGCCCATTTCGCCAACTTCATCGCGGCTATTCGCAGCGGGGAAAAACTGAATGCTCCGATCGCTGTGGGCAACGTCTCGGTGACGACGCTGCAACTTTCCAACATCGCCTGGGAGGTAAACCGCGAGTTACAGATCGACCCGCAGGATGGGAAAATTCAGGGCGATGCCTCGGCGATGAAGATGTGGGGGCGCGAATATGAGAAGGGCTGGGCTCCGCACATCTAGGTAACCACTTTATGGAAAAGATTCTAACCCGTCGCGATTTCGTCCGCTCCAGCGTGGTGGCTGGGGCTGCTTATGCTGCCGCGAGTGCTATGCCGGCGGCAGCGCAGGCATCGTCGCCCGCCGGCGATGCCTTGCCGGTTCACTTAGGCCTGGCAAGCTATACCTTTCGCAATTTCAACCGCGCGCAGTCGATTGGCTTTATGAAGCAGCTCAACGTGCTCGCGCTGAATGCCAAGGATGTTAAAGATCATCTCCCCATGGATCCCACGGAGGAGGCGAAAGCGCTCGAAGACTACCATGCAGCGGGGATTCAGCTGCATGCCGCGGGAACGATCTACTTCGACAAAGATGAAGACGCTGACATCCGCAACAAGTTCGAGTACTGCAAGCGAGCGGGAATAGGGGTGATTGTCGCGGGAGACCCCGCGCCGGGTACTCTTCCGCGCATCGAGAAGTTTGTCAAGGAGTACGACATACGCTTCGCCATCCACAACCACGGGCCGGAGGACAAGCTGTGGCATTCTCCGCTCGACGTTCTGAAGGCGGTGGGGAATATGGACCCACGCATGGGATGCTGCATCGACGTGGGGCACACGGTGCGCGCCGGCACGGATGTGATTGAGGCGATCCAGCAGGTGGGCCCGCGGCTTTTTGACATGCACATCAAGGACCTTACCGACTTCCAATCCAAGGAGAGCCAGGTCGCGGTGGGCGATGGCATGATGCCGGTGCGGCGGATCTTTGAGACGCTGATTGCGATGAAATACAACGGCTTTGTCGATCTGGAGTACGAAGTACACGGCGACGATCCGATGCCCGGCGTGATCGGCAGCTTTGCCTATATGCGCGGCGTTCTGGCGGGCATGGGTTATCCCAGTCACGGCTGAAGCGTCTGGGTGAGAACTCAGCTTGTTCGCGCCTGCATATCCGAATCCAGCGAGAACCTAATTTGAATTCGCATCGATGGATGGACTGTGCACTCGCCGCCTGCGCACACTCTGGGGAATGCGAGCCAGTGGCGTCACGCGCACCTTGATGCCGGAACTGATTCCATAGGGGCTAAAGGATCCGTAGGGGAACTGCGGCCAATGCTGGTATTCGAAGTCGATCACGCGCACGGTGACATTGTGGTTGATCGCGAGATCGAGGCCGGCCCCTGGCGCATAGGCCAGAAAGGAACCATGCGCATCGCCGAAGGGCAACGTGATCCTGCCCATGCCCGCCAGGAACTTGGTATAGGGTTCCAGCCCATGAAAACGGAGCACCAGGACGCGGATGCCCCCGAGATAGTTCGATTCGTTGACGTCTTCCGACGTGTGGTAACGCAGGAAACGTGCTTCTCCTTCGAGACCCACGCGCCACTGCGGATGCACATCCGCGTAGATCAGACCGCCGGCAAGATCGCGCTGGCCGTACACGGACTGAAATCCAGACACTCCCCCGCCCACCGCCACGTAGGAACCCGGCCCCACTGCCGCGGGTACTACCTGTGCCGGTAGAGGCTGCCATCCAGCACAAAGGACCGTTGCCACAACAAGTGCCCTGGCCATGATCCTCACTGCGTGACCACCAGGGTTATGGTCTGCGTCTCAGTAATGCCTGAGCCCACACCAGTGCCGACAACCTTGAAGGTGTAAGTGCCAGGCGTAGTTGCACCGGTGCTCAAACCGCTGCAGCCTGAAATACCGATCGTCAGCGCCAGGGCAGTGGCGAAGATAAGAAGCATGCCGAGATTGCGGAGCGCTGCCCTTCCCTGCTTGCGGCGCAGTAGTCCAGCCAGTAAGCCAAGAGGTAAGCAGCACAGGAATGTGCTGCGGCCGCGAGCCAGCGAGGCGGTTGTATCCGAACCCGCACCCAGGGGATCGCCTGTATCCAGAGTGAGAGTGGCTGTGGTTGTGCCATTGGCTGAGAGCGCCACCTGCGAGGGAGTAAAGGTGCAGGTCCCCGCTTTGGGAAGTCCCAAGCAACCCAGGGCAATCGTGTCTGTGAAGCCCGTCACGGATCCGATGCTGACGTTGATGGTGGTGTGTTGACGCGTAACCAGGGTGATAGACGGCGTACTGACCGACAGCGTGAACTGCGCAGGAGTCGCCGCCCCTGTTGTTGTGATCGTCGCGGTGGACTGCGAGGCAGCGTAGTTGACGTCGCCTGCGTAGCTGGCAGTGACCGGCTGGGTTGGCTGGGTAAAGACCGCCGTGATGACTGCGACCCCGGTCGAGCTGACGGTTGCCTGCCCTAGCGCCGCGCTGCCGGTGGTAAAGGTCACGGTACCGCCGGGCGCCACGGAGCCTTGGCCTTCGACCACCGCGATCAAGGTCATCTGCTGCAGATTTGCCGGGTCTGTCGCTGCTCCGGTAACTGTGGTCGACGTCGGCCGCAGTTGTACCGTTTCGTTGAATACCGCGGAGGCGCCGGCGAAGTTTGCGCCATCGCCGGCATAGCTGGCTACGATGGCATAACTGCTCGCGCTCATTGCAGGGAGTGCGAGCGTCGCGTGGCCTGTGCCGTCCAGTGGCGCCGTGCCGATAGCATTGCCACCTGCGGTGAAGTTGATCGTGCCGGTCGCGGGCACGGCCCCGGCATTGGTGAGCGTGGCGGTGAAGCTGAGTGAGCTCAAGGTCAATGCCGGATTGTTGTTTGAGCTCACCGCCAACGCCGTAGTCTGCTTGACAGAAAAGGTAACCGCTACCGAGGCGGAAGGGGCCGCCTTACCGTCACCCGCATACTGTGCGGCGACGCTGTGCGAGCCTGGAGCGAACGTGGACAAGGTAAGCACCGCCACACCCGAGGCGTTCAACGGGGCTGCCCCAATGTTGGCGCCGCCATCCATGAAGCTGACAGTGCCTGTGGCCGCCCCACCGTTGCTGGCGACGGTAGCCACCAGTCTAACTGGCTGCGCGAAAGTAGCCGGGCTGGCCGACACCGCGATCGTCGTCTGGGTATTTGCATCAATGACCGTTTGCACGAGTTGAGCGGTCGCCGCGGCGAAGTTCTGATCGCCTGCATAGCTCATGGCGATCGTGTGCGACCCGACGGTGAGCGCGTTGGTGGTAAAGCTGGCCGCGCCAATGCCGTTGAGCGTGAACGCAGCCAGCGGCGTGCCGTTATCGCTGAGTGTGGCTGCCCCCGTGGGAAGCACTTTGCCCTTCCCGCCGAGCTGGGCAGTGAAAGTGACGTTCTGGCCACTGGCTGCGGGATTGTTACTGGAAGTCAGCGTGGCCGAAGCGCTTTGCACGACAAGCTCCGTGGTTGGCGCTGACGTCGATCCGGCGTGGTTGGTGTCGCCGCTATATACCGCCGTCAGCGCATGCATACCCAGAGCGAGCCCGGCTGGTGAAAGGCTCGCCGTCCCGTTCGTTCCCAGAGCGGTCGTCCCAAGAAGCGTTATGCCATCGAGAAACCGAATTTGTCCGCCGGCGTTCGGGCTATCGCTGGTCACCGTTGCCGTCAAGGTCAGCGCGTTGCCCTGGGTAATCGGATCAACGCTTGAGATCAGGCTGGTTGTGGAGCTTGCCTGGCGCACCACCACGGCGACAATCTGCGATACGGCGGCACTGTTGTTTGCGTCCCCGCTATAGCTTGCCGTGATGGTGTGGTTGCCGATGCTCAACGCCGCGGTGGAGAAGGCAAAGCTGCCACCTCCGGAAATGGCGGCTGTGGCAATTGCGGAGCTGCTATCCAATAAGGTGATTTTGCCTGTTGGAGGTACACCGGACGTGGTGAGAGCAGCCGTAAAGCTCGCGATCGTGCCCGCGTCGACAGGGCTCGCCGGTCCACTGAGCGTTACCGTAGGCTGTGCCAGTTGCACTATTTGCTGCGCGACAGCGGAGATCGATTTAAGGTAGTTGCTATCGCCGGCGTACGCGGCTGTAATCGAGTGGGTACCGAGCGCGAGCGTGGCCGTCGAAAAGGCCGCGCTCCCCGTCACACTCAGCGTTGCCGTGCCAATCACCGTCGAGCCGTCACGGAAGCTTACTTGCCCTGTGGGTATACCGGTGGCGCTGGTAACTGTCACGCTGAAAGCGGCCGGTTTGCCGGCCAGAGTGGTTGACGAGGTAGAGCTCAGCGTGGTTTGCGTGACTGTCTGTTGCACCGTAAGGTTGACCGCAGGCGAGTTGCTGGGAGCATAGTTTGTATTGGCGGCAAAGCTCGCAGTCAGTGCATGCGACCCGACACTGAGCGTGCTGACGGCCAGGGTGGCTTGCCCACTGGAGTTAATGGTCACCGTGCTGAGTACGCTTGATCCGTCGTGAAAGGTGACGCTGCCGGTGAGCGGGCCATCGGCGATTGCCCCCGGCGCGAGGGAAACGCTTGTGCTAAGATGCAGCGTCGCGCCGGCGTTGAGCACGTTGGCATCGGCGCCCAACGTGGTCACGGTCGCGACCTGTGCGATGACCTCCGTCATCGAGGGCGAAGTGCTGGCGGCATCATCGGCGTTCCCGCTATAGGCCGCGGTGATGCTGTGGCTGCCTGGCGCGAGCGTGCCTACCGTGATCGCACTCATGCCTGAAGAGAGCGGTTGTGAACCCAGCACTGTGGTTCCGTCTTTGAATGTGACGGTACCGGTGAGCGCAGGACCACTGTTATTCGTCACCGTCGCTGTGAATATGAGGGGAATGCCTACAGTGGCGGTGCTCGCGCTCAGGGCCAGCGCCGTTGCCGTGGTTGCCTGGGTGATGGTTTCGCTGACCGTATTCGAGGCACCGCCGATGTTGGCGCTATCGCCCGCGTACTGCACGGAGAGACTATGGGGGCTGACGCTAAAGGACTGCGTACTCCATTGGGCAATCCCGGAGCTATTAAGCGCTACAGTCGCGAGGGCCGTAGCGCCGTCATAAAAGACAACCGATCCGGTTGGGGTGCCGCTCTGGTCCACGGCGTTCAACGTGAGCGTGACATTGCTGGTGACCACGGCGGGATGAGGCGAAACGCTCAGCACCAGCTCCGGCTGCTGCTTGATGATCTCGGTGTAGGCCGGCGATGTGCTGGGCGCATCATTGGTATCGCCCGAGTAGCCGGCGGTGAGGGTGTGCGACCCAAGGGAAAGGCTTTGGATGACGCAGGCTGCAGTTCCGCCACCGTTGAGCGTAACCGCCGAGCACCAGGTGCTGCTGCCCTCGGAGAAGGTCACGGTTCCGGTGCGGCTGGTATTGGCGCTGGTGACTTTCGCCGTGAGGGTGATCGCGTGCCCCAGGACCCCCGGGTTCTGGCTTGAGGAGAGCGCAACCGAGGTCACGTCGACACTGAGCACCTGGCCCAGCAGGCGATCCACGGGTGTGACGTGGAGTGCATTCGAGGGCCAACTGATCGAACCGGTGATGCTTGCGCCCACCTGCGTCGGGGCAAACTCCACCCCCATGTTGCAGGAAGCCACAGGCGCCATGGCCGATTGGTTGCAGGTGGTCGTGCCCGGATCCAGAGCTGCCTGAACCAGCACGGGGGCGGTCAAGATAAGATTTGCGTTGCCCTGGTTGTACAGCGTTTCTACGAACGGCGCAGAAACATTGCCGACCTTCATGGTGGGATAAGTAAGGGCAAGAAGAGAGCCGGTGATCTCGCGCACGCGATTGTGAAACGTATCCGACAGCCACATGTTGCCGCCGGCATCGAAGAACAATGCGTAGGGGCCATAGAGGCTCGCCAGGTTTGCCGGACCGCCATCCCCCGCGAATTGCTCGCTCCCGGTGCCGACCAGGGTCTGAATCGTGCCTGAAGTTGCAAGGATCACGCGCACCCGGTTATTGCCGGCGTCGGCGATAAAGACGTCGCCCGCGGGATCGAAGGCTACAGCTGCCGGTCCATCCAACTGCTCGTCTTCCGGCGTGCCCGCGTTTCTCTGTCCTGTCCCCGCTGCGGTGGAAATGACGCCCGCAACGTTTACCAGGCGAACTCGCTGGTTCTCGAGATCGGCAATGACGATTGCGCCGTCGGAACGCACGGCTACACCGTTGGGGTCATTCAGCTCGGCCAACGTGGCGGCGATGCCATCCCCGTTGTAATCAGCGACGCCCGTCCCGGCAATGGTTTGTATCTGGTTGGAGATTATGTTGACCAGACGGATCACATTATTGCCACTGTCGGTGATCACCAAGTCTCCGCCGGGCATGAGCGCAAGCCCGTGGGGTGAGGTAAGCAGAGCGCTGGTGGCCAAGCCGCCGTCACCCGCGTAACCCGCGGTGCTCATTTGGCCGGCAAAGGCGGTGATGATGCCGGAAAACGCATCGACGCGCCGAACGACATTGTTTCCGGTGTCGGCGATGTACAGATTGCCTGCTCCATCGACGGCAATGCCGGAGGGATTGCTCAGCTCCGCCTCGCTGGCCAGGCCTCCGTCACCCGCCGGTCCTGGACTGCCGTTGCCGGCCACGGTTGAGATGATGCCGGAAATCGCGTCGACCCGGCGCACCCGGTTGTTGCTCGAATCGCAAAGGAACAGATCCCCGGCGGCATCGACGGCCAATCCGGAGGGTAGGAAGATGGGCGCTGCGGTGGCCAGAATGCCATCGCGCTGATAGATCCAATCCCCGTCGCCGGCGACGGTGTTGATCGTGCCCGGCACCAGCACCGGCAGGCTTCCCTGTCCGACACCGCTGAGAAGGGCGCCGGCAAGTAGTTGGCCGCCTGATTTCGCCACCACCGCTCCTTGCCGCACGCCGGCAAAACCCGGAGAAAACACAACGCTGACATTGCAGCTTTCACCAGCAGTGAGAGACATGTTGACCGAGCAAGTGAGGGGCGTGACAACGAAGTCCAGGTTAGGCGAGCCACCGGTGAGCGCAACTAAGGACGTGACGGTGCCGCTGCTTTGGGCGGTCAGCGAAACAGTGACCGGTGGGGAGCTGGCGCCAACGGTCGTCGTCCCCGAAAAAGTAAGGGGTGTGTTCGAAATCTGGGCGCCGGCCCCTGCCGCGAGCGCAAGCGCACCCATGACGACCAGCAACCGTCGCTTCTCTGCCTTAAGCATGTTCGAAACCTTTGTTCGCCGCGCGCGCGTCGCAGAAGGCGAGAAATTACCAACGACTCTTGGGCACTATCGGAAGGTGGGGGGGCCTGAGTCATGGCTAGAAAGAAGCAGTCACGGGTAACACAAACGAGGCCGGGCCTTGGCCCACGACTTGATAATCACCCACAGGCTCAACATGTTGACATCCAACCTGTCTCGGCGCACTCTATGTGTAGAACGGCAACAGGGATCAACGACTTGTCCAAATTGGGGTTTCGACAGGCTAGTTGTTGTACGAAGAGCACGGCTGCGTGAGAACTGAGCTTTCCAACACCAGTCCCGGAGGGACGGCTGAATCCATTCTCACCCGTTTCAGCCGTCCCTCCGGGACTAACCATGGTTGCGATTTGTTCCCAGGACTGCGTCCTGGGCTACTTTCAGGTCGTCCCTTCGGGACTGGAATTAAAGGCTCGCTGAGGAGCCGAGCTCTCTTTGTTCATCGGGAGTGATTTTATGGAGTTGATGCGCATTCTTCTGAACCGCTGTGCAGCTTTATTCCGCAGGCGCAACCTGGATGAAGACCTGGACGCTGAGTTGCGTTCCCATATTGAATTGGCGGTGGAAGAGAAGATGAAACGCGGCATGTCCGCGCGGGAGGCGCGGACCATGGCATTGCGCGAGTTCGGCGGCGTCACGCAGACCAGGGAGGCCTACCGCACGCAGCGAGGGCTTCCGTTTCTGGAGGCAGCACTCAGCGATGTGCGTTATGGAATCCGGCAGCTGCGCAAGTCCCCGGCCTTTGCCATGACTGCGATATTGACATTAGCGCTGGGAATCGGCGGCATGACGGCAGTCTTTTCCGTCGTGGAAGCCGTTTTGTTGCGGCCTCTGCCGTTCAAAGATTCCGGGCAGCTTCTCAGCTTGCATGAAGCGGTTCGCGAGGATCCTCATGAGTTCAGAGTGACTGCTCCCGATGTTCTCATCTTTCAGCGGGAGAGCAAGGCCTTCTCGGGTGAGGGTGGGTATATCGGAGCCGGCTACGATGTGACCGGAGCGGGCGCGCCATTTCATGCGTCCGCGGAACGGGTGACGGCTTCGTTGTTCCCGGTCCTTGGCGTCAACCCATTGTTGGGCCGCACCTTCACACAGCAAGAGGACGAGAACGCGACCCCGGTGACCGTGATCGGCTATTCGCTTTGGAAAGAGCGATTCCAGAGTGATCCAGGCGTATTGGGCAAAGCGATTGATCTGGATCGGCGCCCGTACACCATCATCGGAGTCATGCCGCAAAACTTCGAGTTCCCTCTGGACACCGGTCGCTTGAGCCGCCACGATCTTTGGGTTCCCATGATTTTTACTCCGGTTGAGAGAAACTCTGAAGGAGAGAATTACGACTACGGTCTACTGGCTCGCCTGAAGCCGGGTGTAAGCACGACGCAGGCGCAGATGGACGTTGACCGGGTGATCGCAGGCATCCAACCCAGATATACAGCAGTCTCCACCGGTCTGCACCTGCAAGGATACTTCAGGACTCTGAAAGAGGAGACGGTGCACAATGCGCGCCCGTTCCTGGGAATCCTGCTGGGAGCCGTCAGTCTGATCATGGTGATCGCCTGCGTGAACATCGCAAATCTGTTGCTGGTTCGAGCAGCAGCACGGAAACGCGAATTCGGAGTCCGTCTGGCGTTGGGCGCCGCACGACGCATGGTGATCAGGCAATTACTGACCGAGAGTCTCTTGCTGAGCGCGATTGGCGGCGCAGCCGGGGTTGCGCTTGCGGTCGCGCTGGTGCATGCGGCCGCTGTTCATTTGCCGGAGTCGCTGCCGCGCCTGGGTGAAATTGCGGTTCGATGGCCCATGTTCGCTGCAGCGTCTGCATTTGCGGTTATGACCGGCATGCTCTGCGGAGTCGCCCCAGCGCTTGCCGGCATGCGCACAGATATTCTTGATTCATTGCGGGATGGCGGCCAAGCAGCAGGACAGGGTCGCGCGCAATACAAGCTGCAGAGCACGCTGGTAATCCTGGAGATCGCTTTGGCGCTGCTGCTGCTGGTGGCGTCAGGCCTGCTGCTCCGCAGCTTTGCCCGGATGCTCGAAACCGATCCGGGCTTTCAGCCGCAACATGTTGTGACTGCGTCTCTGTCGTTGCCGAGACACGATTACCCGACACAGCAGAAGGTGGATGAGTTCTACGCGGAATTGCAGAGAAGGCTGGAAGCTTTGCCTGGAGTCATGACCGTAGGCTTCTCTTCCAACATCCCGATCGTCGGCCGGAATGGTGGACGCCTGATTACACCGGAAGGCCATGTGCGCTCTGCCGGCGAGGGCTTCCTCATCGCGTCGGCTTATCTCGTGCAGGGTAACTATTTCCAGGCACTCCATATTCCGCTGGTCCGTGGCCGTTATCTCGAAGATCGAGACCAGGAGCCTGGCGCTCCGCTGGTGTCGATCGTTAGCCAGTCCTTTGCCAAAAGTTATTTCCACGGCAAAGACCCGACCGGTCTGCGCATGAAGGTAGGCGATCGGTTTGAAGGCCCAATGCCGGCCATCACCGTCGTGGGCGTGGTCGGAGATGTGAAACAAGACTCGCTCGATCAGCCGACCGTAGAGCAGATGTATGAGCCGATCGCGCAAGCCGCCGCTGCATTGGGCCCCATGGCAGCGATGTTGGGCGTGGCGGGCAATATGCACGTGGTGATACGGACTGCAAACGATCCAACGCCGCTGGCGCCGAGCCTGGAGAAAATCGTTCATCAGCTTGACCCGCTGCTGGTGTTATCGCGAGCGCATACCATGGATGAGATTGTGGCGGCGACCGAGTCTTCGCGCCGGTTCAACACCGCAATTCTGACGGCATTTGCGGCCATCGCCCTGTTGCTGTCTTTGCTGGGAATCTATGGAGTGCTTGCGTATGTGGTGGCACAGCGCACACGCGAAACCGCAATCCGCATGGCACTGGGAGCTTCGCGGAAAGTTGTGCTGCTGCAAACGCTGCGCTACGCCTTGACGGTAGCTGTAACGGGAGTGGCCGGTGGGCTGATCGCATGCGTTGGGCTTATGCGCTTTCTCAAGAGCCTGCTCTATGGCGTCACGCCTCAAGACAGCGCGACGATTGGCGGCGCGGTGCTTGTTCTCTTGTGCTGTTCCGTTTTGGCAGCCTTGATCCCCGCGCGGCGGGCGGCGTCCATCGATCCCATGCTGGCGTTACGAGCGGAATAGAGAATTTAACGATCCGCTTTCACGCGGGTATCCGTTGCAATCCAATTTGTCTCCCACGTCTTTCCCCCGTCGCTCGAGAATGCTTGCTCGAAATGACAAGCATCAGGGGTTATGCCGGACCAGATATTGCGCACCAGCACCATCCGGCCGTTAATCGGTTCCTCATCGTAAAATTCTCCGCGCCCATTCTTGAACTCGCCAACTGTAGGAACTCCCAGGGCGCCGGTTTTGCTGTTGGCAAAATTCAGACTCCATTGATGGGCCTCAGGGTTATACAACCTCAAGCTGAGTCCTTCAACGTGGCCCGACGGGCCATCCACCTCGAGCTGCACCAGGTTCGCACGGCCCTGCCAAATCCCTTCGACGACCGTCGTCCCATTCATCTCGACCCAGGTGGTCGAACCGGTGAGAGGATGCACCAGCACCTTGAGCTGCGTCTTCCATGTTCCGAGTTCAAAATCGAAATCGTGCTGTCCGTCGGTTTCAGCCGCCGGAGATGCGGCCTTTGACGGAGACTGAGCCCTTGCAAGGCAAGTCAACAGCAGCAAAAAGATCCACAGGGTTGCCTTGATCGCTGCGACGTGTTCCCTGCCGGCCACAAATTGCATAGTGTCGAGTTTCCAGGCGAGAAGCGGCTAGCCCTGGTTAAAGGATGACCCGCGTGGTGGTACTATCAAAGATCCACTTTGTATGCAACTGGCGATACCACTTGCGCGGGGCGGCGATCCTCTCTTTCGACAGGTTTACCGCGGCCTGCGGCAAGCCATCTTGTCGGGTGCGTTGGCTCCTGCGGATCGACTGCCCTCCACCCGCGATCTGGCGGAACAACTGGGCATTTCCCGGACGGTTGTCTTGCAGGCCTACGATCAATTGCTGGCGGAGGGATTTGTAAGTGGCCGCGGCGGTTCAGGGACGTACGTCTGCGAACGCTTGATTGCGAATGTCCCGCAGCAGAGAGAACGCTCGGCCAAATTCCCGCTGTCTCGGTTTGGGAAGGCTGCGGTTCAGGCGCTGGCTTCGGTAGGCACTCCGGAACGGCGGGCTCCCGCTCTTCGCTACGACTTCGTATACGGGCGGAGCGATCTTGAGGCTTTTCCTTTCGAGATGTGGCGCCGCCTGCTTCTGCGCCAGGCGAGGCAGGCCTCGACACGACAGTTCGATTACGGGTCCGCCCGCGGCAGCCCAGATTTGCGGACCGCGATCTGTGCTCATTTGCGGCGATCGCGGGCGGTCGTCTGCGAATCATCCGACATCCTCGTCGTCAATGGATCGCAGCAGTCGCTGGATCTGGTTATGCGAGTCTTAGTCGAACCCGGCGACCGGGTCGCCATTGAGGAGCCGCACTACAACGGCTTGAGGGAGGCGCTTCTCGCCGCCGGGGCCCGCTTGCTTCCGGTGCCGGTCGATGGCCAGGGCCTTAATCCGGAGCGATTGCCAGAGGATGCGCGCCTGGTCTTCGTAACCCCCTCCCACCAATTTCCTACCGGCGCGATTCTTCCGTTGGACCGGCGCCTTGCCCTCCTGGATTGGGCAAGAAGGCGCAATGCCATCATCATCGAGGATGACTATGACGGCGAATTCCACTATGAGGGCCGGCCGCTCGAGTCGATGCAGGGCCTCGACCGGGAAGGCCGCATCGTCTATATCGGAACCTTTTCACGAACGGTTTTTCCATCGCTGCGGATTGGCTATGTCATCGCGCCCCGCTCTATTGCGCCGGCGTTTGTTGCGGCCAAATGGTTGACCGATCTCCATTCCGCCACGTTAGAGCAGCAGACCCTGGCCGAGTTCATTGCCAATGGAATGTATGAACGTCACTTGCGCCAGCTGCGACGCAGGAACACGAAACGCCGATCAGCCCTTTTGCAAGCCATCCAAACCTATCTGCGGGATCGGGTCGAGGTGACGGGCGAGGGCGCGGGAGCCCACGTGGTCCTATGCCCCCGCAAGCGCACCCCGGAGGATCAGGTGGTGAAAATGGCGGCGCGGAGGGGCGTGGGTATCTACGGAATCTCTCATTGTTTTCTCACCGACTCGCCGCGCCCCGGGTTCATACTGGGCTTCGCGCATTTGAACGAAGGCGAGATTCGCGAGGGCATCCGGATATTGGGCGATGTTTTCTGAAGCGGGCTTGCGCAGGCAACGGGCCGTAACCATCACGGTTGGATCTTGTCCCGTTCCCCTGGATTGCCGGTCTGCGCATCGGGTTCGCCTCCAAAAAAATGATGCGCTAAAAGCGCGATAAGCGCTATAAGCCCCCTATTCCTCTTCCGCCGTTTCGTCCTCCTCAGGCAATTCTTCGATTTCCATGGGCTGTTTCTCTTGCGAGGCGGACCAGAGTGTCGAGGATCGACCTGTTGTGGGCCGGCTATGGGTGGCGATTGCGCCGAGGGCCACGAGTTTATCGAGGGCCGCGTCGATACGGCTGGGTTCGAGGTGCCCGTGGAAGATACGCCTGATCGCGATGGTGCCGACGACGAGTCCGGCGAGGCCCTGGAGTGCGGCTTCGGCCAGCACAGGTTGCGGGCATTCCGGGCGCGGTGCCGGGTGGGGCGATTGCTTTGCGGAGATAGGATCGATCTTTGGTTGAGGCGGTGGTTGAGGCGGTGGTTCAGGCGGTTGGCGAAGCGGCTTGGGTTGACGCCGGCCCGCGAGCCGGTGCAGTTCGGCTCTGCGCTGTTCGATTTCGGCGAGGGTGGGTATATGGGGGCGATTCGCGGTGCTTGTTTGCAGCATGGCTCGACGATTCCCTTCTTGCGAAGTGGCCGCGCCGGCAACGAGCGCAGGGAGCCGGAGCTGCTGAGTTAGCCTTCAGGAGTATGGTTACCGAAATGGCCTGAAACCGCTACGGTTTTGACAAAGAAAGATGTGGATGGAGGGTAGGTAATCTGCCGTTTGTTACGGATGGGGATCACTCTATCGCGAGTGAGGTCTTCAGCCTGCTGCGTGGTGAAGGCGTCCAACGGGGTGTAAGGTGACAATCCGCGTTGGCGAGCGTAGTTTCGTGGGAACCGAATCGAAAGGGTGCTCGTCTTTGCCAAAAAGTAATTCGCCTGCGTGAGTTCCGGAAGATCTGAATCGGCGTGGCTGCAGTTCGTGAGCAGGATGCGGAAATGCCGCTCCGCGGTGGCCCGCAGTCCCGCCTGCTGGGCGGAAACAGCGGCGCCGTATTCTGCCCTGAGGCGTCCCGGGGTGGATTTCAGGGCCGATTCATAGGCCGTCAACGCGAGCTTCGGCTGCTTTGCCAAAAGCAACATATCGCCCAGCATCTCCGGCGCGGGAGCGATGGAGCCTGGACTGACAGGCGATTGTTCGGTTGCGTCTTCCATTGCCGCAGCGGTTCTCATCGCTTGCACGGCCGCATCATGATCACCATGGGTCCACTTGATCCAGGCACTCACAATCTTCAATTGAACATTCACCTGATCCGCGTCGCCGTCGCCGCTCCGCGCGAGGGCGTCCCGCAAGGAAAGCAGCGGTTGGATTGCTGCCTGCGCCGCCTTAAAGTCCCCGAGCCTCGATGCGCCAAGGGCGCGGGCGAAATAAAGAGTGGCCTGAGTCGAGTCATATGCGTCTCCCGGGGCGGTTTGTGGGGGCAAGGGAAGGGCCGCTGCAGCGTCCCACTGCTGACGCTCGATCCAATACCGGGCTGGTATTGCTGCTGTCGCGTATAGCCCGGCATAGCGGGCCGCATCGCCCGGTTGGACAACGGGAAGCTGTTGGGTGAGTTTGCGGGCTTCTGTTATGCGCCCGGTTTGGAGATACGCATAGACCAGGTAATCCAGAGCGTGTAACTCGTCGCCAGTCAGCTTCTGTTTGTGGGCGCTGTCGGCCGAGGCAACGTTTGAGGCAATGGAGTCGTCCCATAAACCGAGCCGCGTAAAGATGTGAGAGGGCATATGCAGGGCGTGAGGCGAGTCAGGGGCAATCTGGGAATAGTGCTTTGCGGCATCCAGAGCCAGCGGAGCCAGCACCGGCTTATCGTCGGCGTGAATGATGTAGTGAGCGACCCCCGGATGTCTCGGCTGCTGCAGGATGATCGGTTCGAGAATTTGGGTCGCCTTCTTCTGATTGGCGTAAGTCTTGTCATTGGGCGGAGCATTGGCGATCAAAGATAGGGCATAAAAGATGGCAGCTTCGCTGTCCTGCGGATACCGAGTGTGTAACGACTCCATCGCAGCCTCATATCGTTCGGCGCGGATGCTGTGACTTTCTGAGGCAGCATTGCGATAGAAACCCTGAATAGCGCCCAAATAGTCGCGTTCCCTTTGCGTCTTCGATCCCATCGACAAACCTTGTTGAGCGGCTTCCAGGCCGATCGTCAGATCGTCCTTAGTCGGCGGATCCCACAATTGGCGGTAGTGGCTCATCGCAATGCCCCACTCTGCCATGCTGCAACTGGGATCTTTACTCAAGACGTCAGCAAACAACTGGGCTGACTTCCGGTAGCCAAAGGAATGTAAAGTGGCCACCGCCAGATCGAATTCGTCGCGCACCTCGGGACGGCATGACGTTTCGAAGTGGACTGTTCCCATCCGATCCGGCTGGCCGGCAGCATGATCATGCTGCGGCGCACATTCTACCCGCGTTGGCGTGAATACCAAGAAGGCCAGGAACCATGCTAAAACAAAGCGCAGCATAACCGTGTCTCCTCAATCCATGGATCATACCCCAAGGTCCGACTGCTGCTGTTGAGCGAGCGCACGCCGGAATTACTTGACCGGCTGCTCGCGGGTGAGCTCGATGTTGCAGTCGTGCCTTTACCCGACGGTAGAACCGCGCGTCTGCCACTTCTGACGAATATCATCGCGACGGACCGGGTGGAGATCGTTCAAGTCGCGGCAGGCAACGTCGAGGGCGATTGGAAAAGCTTAGGACGGAGCTCATTTTTCGATCTCGATGGTATGATTCGTACCGGAGGGAATCGTCATGCGGTCATTGTTTAAGCACTTCGCATCACTCTTGCTCGCAGTGGCGATAACTTCTCCCGTAGTAATGACGGGTTGCCGCTCTCAAGAAACCGTCTACTACAATCAGTGGGAACACGATACTCATAGAGAGCATACGGATTTGAACAGGCGCAGCGAAGCGGAGCAGAAGGAATATTCGGACTGGCGGCGCAGTCGCGATCACCACTAAACGACCTGTCGGCTGAGCTTGCCTTCCCGGAAGCAAGGCGTTCGATTCCCTCGGATGTAGCCACGCATAATTCCCCACCATATACGCCCTTCTACCGGAGTTTGGAAGGCAGCGGACAAAACGCCGGTCGACGGCTCCATTTGTACCCTGAAGCCGGCTAGACGGCAGGAATCACGAGCGTGATTTTGGCGAGTTTTGCGGGAATAGGGGTGCTGCTGGCGGTAATGGGGATCTATGGAGTGATTGCCTATTTGGTGGCGCAACGGACTCAGGAGATTGGGATTCGGCTGGCGCTCGGCGCGCCGCAGGGTGCCGTGGTATGGCTGGTGTCATCACAGGGACTGCGCATGGCTCTGGCTGGCGTTGTGATTGGACTGCTGGGAACGGTGTTAGCGGCTCGAAGCATGACGAGCCTGCTCTATGGGATCTCGGCGCTGGACCCCGTGACGATGGGATCGGCTTCGATTGTCATCATCGCGATTGCTCTCGGGGCATGTGTGCTACGAGCGCGACGAGCGGCAAAGATCGATCCGATTCAAGCGCTGCGAGCGGAATAACCGATCGCCTGAAAAATCTACAAAGGCGCCATTGGTTTACGCATAATTACACCCTTCACACTCCGCGATCCGTCGCGCGGTACTGATGATTTTGCCCGGCGAGCCTGCTTTCGCCGCAGTTTTCGTTCCCGATCCGCGTCTGAACCAGCGTCCATTTTCATAGATATATATTATAGCACCGCTATTAATTATGTGGATCGCTACACTAGAGGCGGGCATCATATACAGCGTTGCTAGATTTTTTGCTTAGGAGATGTTCGCCGGATCGCCATCTACGAAGCTTCGAACGAATCAAAAGGAGCAGCTCATGCACTTGCTCAATATGGCCACGATTTTCATCGTACTTTCTCTGGTATGCGTCGAATTCTCGGTTTCTGCATTTATGAACCCTGCGGCATGGCGACTTGACCCCGAACCGCAGTTGAAGATGCTTAGCCGTCTCGCTGTCGTGCTGGGAAAAGTGATGCCGGTCTGGTACCCCCTATGTTTCCTCCTGCTCGCCATTCAGACATGGCTACATTGGCACACAGCAGACTCGGTAATCCTGCTTGCAGCCGATGCGCTCTGGATCCTTGCTACGGTTGGAGGGATCTTCTTTCTCGTTCCCCTGAATAGTCACATTGCAGCAGGTGACGCTGATTGGCAGCGGATACATCGGATATGGGACAGGAGGCATCGCGTGCGTACCGCCGCTCTCGCCATCGCGGCCACCCTGCTCTTGTACGTCATTGTGCGCTAAGTGGGTCGCGGTACATCGTTTCATGCACTTCCCGCTGTGGCGAATGGCGGCGAGTCCTCCCGTGCGGGCTTCAATCCTTGAAAGTTCCAAACAGCATGGGCAGGATAAGTTCCCCGAGGTCCTTCGACTGCGCGCCATCAAGCGCTGTGTCACGCGATATTTTTGCGAGGCGCTTCGCAGATCCCTCGGCTACGCTCCTAATGAACAAAACGATTTCTCCATAAGCATTCGATACTGGGAAGGGGAAACTGCAGATTCCTCGGCTTCGCTCCTAATGACATGGGTCCGCAACGGCCCCACTCAAGCCAAAAGAAGGCTTGAATGGG
>Ga0302324_100008360_pt1 | contig 21849 bp, 16 predicted proteins | sample Palsa_T0_1_FD_201949 | JGI IMG/M metagenome (GOLD analysis project Ga0302324, IMG submission 201949) | Peat permafrost microbial communities from Stordalen Mire near Abisko, Sweden - Palsa_T0_1 | ecosystem: Environmental > Terrestrial > Soil > Palsa > Peat permafrost | place: Sweden: Abisko...
GGGAAGCAAATAGGGCGCCATTCATGGTCCAGGATGGGCAGGATTTACTTAAGTCGGAATGCCAAACCGTTCTCCGAGGACCAATCAAGTAATTGTTTGTCTCAAGATTCGATATGCGTCGGCCCTGCCCCACGCGGCCTCTTTCTGTTGATTTTTGCCCTTATGAGGTATCCTTTGCCCGTGCCAAAATTCGGCTGCACCTCTCGAGTGCCTGCCCTTTCTAAGATTATGCGCGCATTGATGGAAATTACACGCAAAGACCTTTAGGGCCACTTTGTGTTTGAAATGAATGATTTGCCGAATTCAGCGGAGCGGCGGAACTTGACAAGGCAAAACCGCGCTGGATGCGGACAGCTCGCCGGTACCAGTTTGAGGCCCGAGAAACATCGCAGAATGCCTCACCCCACCAGCTCAAGCGCGCGGATGGTTTCTTTGCGCACGGTGAGCTTTTCCACAAGCTCGGCGCGCACCTCGTATCCGCGGCCCGGGGTGTCGGGAATGGCGATCTCACCCTGTGCCGACACGGTGACCTCAGGCTCGATGATGTCTTCAAGCCAGTAGCGCGAGGACGCCGACACGTCGCCGGGCAGGGTGAAGTTTTCGAGAGTGGACAGCGCGATGTTGTGCGCGCGGCCGATGCCGGACTCCAACATGCCGCCGCACCAGACCGGGATGCCGCGCTCCTGCGCCGCGTTGTGCACGTGGATTGCCTCGGAGAAACCGCCGACGCGGCCCAGCTTGATGTTGATGATTTTGCAGGATTCCATCTCGATGGACGCGAGCGCATCGCGCCGATTGCGGATCGATTCATCGAGGCAGATCGGCGTTTCCAGCCGCTTCTGCAGCATGGAGTGGTAATAGAAATCGTCGTGCCAGAGGGGCTGCTCGATCATGAGCAGATCGAACGCGTCGAAGTTGGTCAGGTGGTCGATGTCGCGCAGCCGGTAGGCCGAGTTGGCGTCGCAGCTGAGCGTGATGCCGGGCCAGCGGTTGCGCACGGCCTCAAAGACCTCGAGGTCCCAGCCGGGCTTGCACTTGAGCTTGATGCGCTGGTAGCCGGCGGCGAGCTCGCGCTCGATGGTGGCCAGCAGTTCAGGGATGGACGCTTGGATGCCGAGCGAGACGCCGCAGGCGATGGTGTCGCGCACGCCGCCCAGCAGTGCGGCCAGCGGAATGCCTTCACGCTGCGCTTCCAGGTCCCAGATGGCGTTTTCAAGCGTGGCTTTAGCCATGCGGTTGCCGCGCACCTGCTTGAAGATGCGGGGACAGTCCCCGCCGTGCTCGGGTGACTCAGCTGCCAGCATGGGCCCGAGCTCGCGCAGCAGAACCTGCCAGGCCGTGTCCGTGGATTCAGCGGAAAAGAAGGGCCGCTCGCCGGCCGTGCACTCGCCCCAGCCGGTCAGCCCCTCGGAGCGGACCTCGGCCAGCAGGATGCGCCGGTCGCGGGTTACGCCGAAGCTGGTTTCAAATGGGCGCACCAAGGGCAGATGCAGTTCACGAAGGACAATTCCATCAATTCTCATAAAGTTTTTCGTTCCTCTGGAGGAGGCGGAATGAAGCCGCAATGAAAGACGTACAGCAAATGCCGGCCATTTTGCGCGAGCCCTGCGTTCTCACGCTTCGATGTGTCAAAGAGCCGCCTGGTTGGCTTGGCCGAGCTCGAAAACCCCATTTCCTTCAGCGTCACGGGCGAAGCCAAGTATGGCCAGGCCGCGGTCAAATGCCTGTTGAAACCGGTTGCGGTTTTCCGATTGAACCTGGAGTGCCCGTTCCTTTCCCTCTTCCGAGGCCTTCCACTGGTAGATGGCGGCCGGCACCGTGATGCGTTCTTCTATGGAGTACGCGGCGGGGGCGAGCCCCGCCAACACTGCAAGCACGCGGGGCGAATCGAGCTCCCACTCGGCCAGCAAGCGGTCAGTGGGCAGCCCACCCTGCAGTCGAGATGAGGATACACCATAAAAGTCGGGCCGATAGCGGCAAACCGTGGCTCCCAGCTTGTGGATATTCAAGAATGCATTCTTGATCTCCAGCGGATCGAAGGTCCACTCCATGTGCCGGATGCCGCGCGAAAGCGCGTCTTTGCGCTGCTCCAGCTTGAGTTTGGCGCCAAGGCCGCGGTTGCGGCAGCTCTCGCGCACGGCCAGCATGTGGCTGTGGAGGTAGGCGCGCGGTTCGCCGGTTCCGGTTTTGACGCCGGGCAATGAAAAGGCAAAGCCGATCATGGATTCGGGACTGCCGTTTTGCGGAGCGCCGGGCAAATCGGTGTCAAACGCGCCGATGACCTGGCCGCCGATCTTCTGCGCCACCAGGAAGGCGCGGCGGGGAATGATGTCGCCCTCGCAATAGCCCCAGACCTCGATCTCGAGGCGGACGCAGGCTTCGAGCTCGTCCAGGCCCCGACATTCGCGGAGGAGGATCATGGGCGCGGCTCCGGGTTTGCGGGCGAGATTCCCTCCGGGGCTGAAGCCCATTCCGGTTTGGCTGCCTTAACGCGGGGGTTAAAACCCCCGCCTCCCTCCGAATTGCTGTCGCTGGCCGCGAGCCTGCGCTTGGCGTGCGCCCACAGCTCTTCGAGCTCGTCGGGCGAACATTTTTCGAGCGGCTGCGGCGAGGCCAGCTCCATCTCGCGAAAGCGCTGGCGGAAACGCAGATTGCAGCCGCGCAGGGCCATCTCGGCATCCACGCCCAGGTGGCGGCCGAGGTTGACAGCGGTGAAGAGCAGGTCGCCGAGTTCGGCCTCGACGGCAGGGTTGCGCGCCGGGTCGCCGGATGCGGCTTCGGCCTCCAGCTCGCGCGTCTCCTCGGCCAGCTTGGGAAGCAGGTCGCGCCAGTGGGGCCAGTCGAAGCCGGATTTCTGCGCCTCGGCGCCAAGCTTGGCCGCCTCGGCGAGAGCGGGCAGGGCGCGCTGGACTGAATCGAGGCGGGATGCGCCGGCGGCCGGGGCGGACTTCTCGGCGGCCTTGATCTCTTCCCAGTTGCGCAGCACTGCTGTGGAGGAACCGGCCACCTCGGCATCCACATCGGCACGGTTGCCGGCCTGGCGCGAAGCCTCTTCGCCGAAGACATGGGGATGGCGGCGGATCAGCTTGCGGTTGAGGTGGTCAAGCACGTCGGCGATGGTGAAATGGCCTTCGTTGGCGGCCATCTCCGCGTAGAAGAGCACCTGCAGCAGCAGGTCGCCGAGTTCTTCGGCGAGGTGCGGCCAGTCGCGGCGCTCGATGGCGTCGAAGACTTCATAGGCCTCTTCGAGCGTGTATTTTCGGATGGTGTCGAAGGATTGCTCGCGGTCCCACGGGCAGCCGCCGGGAGCGCGCAGCCGCGCCATGATGGCGGCCGACTGCTCGAAGAGCGCAGCGGCGCGTGCGGGATCGGTCGAGAGCGCGGCAGAGGACGGTGCCGTCAGGCTGTCGGGCGGAAGGTCCATGCTTCTTCAGTTTACCTTGAGGGTGTGCGGGTTTGGCGTGGGCTGATGGAGAGTTGTGGGTCCCACCCTTTTCGCAAAGTGCGCGAAAAGGATGGGGCACCCAATCTTGTGGCTGACGGAGATTGATGCCCGTTCCGTGCGTTGAGATTTGTGGTTTCCCAAGTCCCAAAGTCGGGTGGGCGCCCTATGTGCAGGGCACCCGACGTTTTGACTGATGGAGGAAAAATCGTTGTTGACAGAAAACAAACATCTGTAGTAGAAAATAAAACAGATGTAGGAGGACGGCGTGGCAGAGCCTAAATTGTCCAAGCTCGAATTCCAGATCATGGAGGCGCTGTGGAACCGCGGCGAATCTTCCATCCGCGAAATCCAGGAAGCTTTTCCAGCCAGGAAAAGGCCGGCCTATACCACCATCCAAACCACGGTCTACCGGCTTGAAGCCAAGAACATCGTGCGGAGGGTGAGGAAGGTGGGGAATTTCCACATCTTCGCGGCTACGGTGTCGCGGAGCGCCGCGCAGCGCCGGCTGATCGACGATCTGCTGGCGTTGTTTGGCGGCCGCACGCAACCCGTGATGGCGCACCTGATCGAGTCAGGGAAGCTGACCATGGAAGACGTGAAGGAAGCGGAAAACGCGCTGCGCAAACTGGAGGGGAAGGAGAAGCCATGATCCTGAATTCGCTGCAGACCGCGGCCAGGGCCGCCGCGCCCATGATCGCCGACCATCTATGGCAATCGACGCTGTTTGCGCTGATTGCCTGGGCTGGAACGCTGGCTTTCAACAGGAACCACGCACGGCTTCGATTTGGCTTATGGCTGGCCGCGTCCGTCAAGTTCCTGATCCCCTTCTCGATGTTGATCGCCCTCGGCAGCCATCTGGCTCGGCCGCATGAATCGGCAAGCGAGCCACTCGGCATCTACTCCGTGGTCGCGCAGGCAAGCCAGCCGTTTTCGAGCACTGCGGCTCCGGGTGTTGCGCAGGTTGCGCCCCGGGCAAATCCGGGTTCCCACTTACCGGCGATGTTCGCCATCGTATGGCTGTGCGGATCGGTTGCAGTGGTTGGTCTTTGGTGGGCACGCTGGCGGCACATCTCCCTCGCCCTGCGTGGAGCGTCGCCCGGTGCGGAAGGACGGGAAGTCGAAGCCCTGCGCCAGTTGGAAGCCATCTCAGGTGTGCGCAGGCCGATTCCGCTGCTGGTCTCGCGCGATTCCATGGAGCCCGGTATCTTCGGCATCGTGCGCCCGGTGCTGTTGTGGCCTGAGGGCATCTCAGAGCACCTGGACGACGCGCAACTCAGGGCGATTCTTGCGCATGAGTTGTGGCACGTGCGGCGGCGCGACAACCTGGCCGCGGCTCTGCATATGCTCATCGAGGCCGCCTTCTGGTTCCACCCGCTGGTGTGGTGGATTGGCTCGCGGCTGGTGGAAGAACGCGAACGCGCCTGCGACGAAGAGGTGCTTCGGCTCGGCAGCCATCCCGCGGTCTACGCGGAGAGCATTCTCAAGGCTTGCAGGTTCTGTGTGGAATCACCGTTGTCATGTGTCTCCGGCGTGTCCGGATCGGATCTTAAAAGGAGGATTGTGCGTATCATGAACCAGCAAATAGGAAACAGGCTCGGCCTCGGCGGAAGAGCGCTGCTGGCCACACTCGCCATCGCCACCGTTGCCATTCCTGTAGGGATTGGCATCTCCAACCCCCGTCAGGCTCAGGCTGAGGAGCCGAAAGCAGCCGCGGCGCCCTTGCCGGAATTCGACGTGCTCTCGGTAAAGCCGAGCACGGCGGCGAGCGACGTGCACCAGGTCGAGATGGCGCCCGATCACTTCTCTGAAATCAACGCCACGGTCAAGTCGCTGATCGAGTTTGGCTATGGCGTGAAAGAATATCAGCTCATCGGCGCGCCCGAGTGGATCGGCGCCGACAAGTTCGATGTCGAGGCACGGTGGAAGGCGCCGGCCGGGCTGGCTGGGCCGGGCCCAGGGCCGGTTATAGCGCCGGATGAAGGGCCGGGCATGGTGATGATGCCGCCGGGCGGCGGGGCGCCCCTTGCGCCGCCTCCGCCGGGCGGGCACGCAACCTTTACGCGAATGGGCGTCACCGGCGGCAAGGCGCGGATGGATCTGGCCCAGGCCATGGTGCAGAAGCTTTTGAAGGAGCGCTTCAATCTGAGCCTGCGGCGCGAGTCGCGAGACCTGCCTGTCTACGCGCTGGTTCAGGCCGGGACGGGCGTCAAACTCGCCGAGGCGCCGCCAACCCCACGGCCACCGACTGCCAACGGCAAGCCAATGTCAACTTTCAAGGTCATGCTCGACGACGCGATGGGCGAGATGGACCTGAGAAGCGGATCGACGGCCGAACTCGCCGCTTTCCTCTCCCGCCAGGTCGAGCGCAATGTAGTGGACAAGACCGGGCTGACCGGCCGCTACCAGATTTCCCTGCGCTGGCATCATGACGAGAACATCGCCGACGCGATCTCCACGGCGCTCGAGGAGCAGCTGGGGCTGCGCCTGGAATCGCAACAGGCGCCGGTGGAGGTTCTGATCGTCGATCAAGTTGACAGGCCCACGGAAAATTGAAGGAAATTTCAAACCGGCCAACTTCAACCCACCACAAAGCTGGGTGCCCCAGGTCTCGATGTCGAGACCTGGGATACCAGAGATTTCAGCGCACGGAACCGGCAACTCTCACCCAGACTCACGCGACCAAATGAACACACTCACCGTCCAAGCTCACATGCTGCGCAAATTGCTGTTGTCTCTGCTCCTCTGGGCCTGCGCCGGCGTCGCATTTGGCCAGGTCACGATTCCCGACACGCCTGCCGGCCGGGTGCTGACGGCGTGGTTCGACGCCTTCAACAGCGGCGACCGCGCGAAGCTCGATGCCTACGTCAAAACCTACGACCCGAAAAACGACGCCGACGGCCTGATGGGCTTTCGCGGCCAGACGGGCGGGTTCGATCTGCTGGCCATTGAGAGCAGCGAGCCGCTGTTGATCAAGTTCCGCGTCAAGGAAAAGGCCAGTCCGACGATTGCCATCGGCAGCCTGGAGTTGAAGGCCGGCCAACCAACGACGGTGGAGAACTTCGGCCTGCGCGCCATTCCTCCGGGAGCCGCGGTTGAAAACATCCCGCTCGATGCCGCCGCCCGGCAGAGAGTTCTCGATGGCGTGGCCGCGAATCTGAAAGAGTATTACGTCTATCCCGAGACCGCGCAGAAGATGATCGACGCGCTTCATTCGCACCAGTCGGCCGGCGATTACGACAAGGTCACCGACGGCGACGGTTTTGCCATGATGCTTACGAGGAATCTGCAGGACGTAAGCCATGACGGCCACCTGCACGTGATATACGCGCCCTACAAGCTGCCTCCCGATCGCGATGAGCCAAGCCCCGACGACAAGGCGCGGTTTCGCAAGGATATGGAGCGGGATAATTGCGGTTTTAGAAAGGTTGAGATCCTGCCGGGCAACATCGGCTACGTGAAATTCGACATGTTCGCCAACCCGGATGTCTGCGGCCCCACGGTGGTCGCGGCGATGGGCTTCCTGGCCCATGTGGACGCCATCATCTTCGACATGCGCGAGAACGGCGGCGGCGATCCCGCGATGGTTTCGTTCATCGCCAGTTATCTCTTCGACAAGCCGACTCACCTCAACGATCTCTACAACCGCAAGGAAGACAAGACGACGCAGTACTGGACGCTGCCTTACGTGCCGGGAAGCAGGCTGGCCGAGATACCGGCTTTCGTTCTCACGGCCAAGCGGACGTTTTCCGGCGCGGAGGAGTTCACTTACGACCTGAAGACGCAGAAGCGCGCCACCATTGTGGGTGAGACCACGGGCGGAGGCGCGCACCCGGTGAGCGGCCACCGCGTCGACGATCACTTCACCATCGGCGTGCCGTTTGCGCGGGCCGTCAATCCCGTTACGAAGACGGACTGGGAAGGCACAGGCGTGACGCCCGATGTGCCGGTAGCGGCGGCGGACGCGCTTGAGGCCGCCGAGAAGCTGGCGGCCGAAAAAGCGCAGGCCGGGAAGAAGAGCGAGCCGGACAATATTCCGTTGAAGTGAGGGGTTCCGTTGAAGTGAGCGCTTCGCCGTATACTCAAGCTCTCACATGATTCGCGTGCTTGGCACAATCTTTGCGGGGCTGCTGGGGCTGGCGTTTGGCAGCTTTCTGAACGTGTGCCTGAGCCGCTGGCCCGTAGGCCAGAGCGTGGTGAGGCCGCCCTCGCATTGCCGCCGGTGCGGACGCATGCTGCCCTGGTGGGAAAACATTCCCCTGGCGAGCTGGTTGGCGCTGCGGGGCCGCTGCCGCGGCTGCGGAATCCTGATCGGATGGCGCTATCCGATGGTGGAGGCGGCCGTTGGGGCCCTATGGGCCTACGTGGTGTGGAGCCTTGCCGGTCAGGCGATGGCCCTGGACCAGCCGCTGGAAATCCGCGCCAGCGTGATCATCCAGCTGGTGTCAAGGATGATCCTGTACTGGCTGCTGGTGGCCCTGACGTTTCTTGACGCGGAGTATCTATGGCTGCCTGACCGGCTGACGGTGCCCGGCACGGTGCTGGGGCTGGCGGTGATCCTGACACGCGTGAAATTAAACTCGGACTCGGTGCTGAGCTCCTATGGCGCGCTGGGTATGCAGGATCGGATTCTGTGGCAATTCGCGTTGCGCTGGATCCTGGGCATTGCCGCCGCCGCGTTGCTGATGCTGCTGATCCGCTGGGTCTACTGGCTCAAGCGCCGCCGGGAAGGCATGGGCTTAGGCGACGCCAAGCTGATGGCGATGCTGGCCGCATGGCTGGGGTTCTCAGGCGCGCTGCTGGCGTTTGGAATCGGCGTGGTGCTGGGAGCGGCGGTGGGGCTTGGAATGCTGGCCGTGCCTGCGCCGCCGGGCGATGCCGGCCGATGGGCGTCGCGCAAGCTGCCGCTGGGAACGTTTCTCTGCATCGGCGGCATCGTGAGCGCGCTGTGGGGCGAGCCCATCATTCATGCGTACATGCATTGGGCCGGCTTTTGAGGCCGGTGATTGCAGTGCTTCGCATTTCGACCAATGCCGAGACCGCGTGAATGCGCTGTCTCCCAGGTCTCAAAATCGAGACCTGGGGCACCCAATCTCGTGGTTGAGACTACAAACCCCACCGTCACGGTACTAGTCGGGCTGCATGAAGTCGCGGTCGACCACGTGCTGGGCGATGTCTTCAAGAGCGGCGCGATAGGGCGACTCGGGAAATTCGGCCAGGAAGTCGATGGCTTCGAGCGCGTATTCGCGGGCCTTGGAGTAGGCGCGAATCATGCCGTCAGACAGCGTAACGGCCTCAATGGCGTCGTGGAGTTCGGCCTGGGTGAACGCTTCGCGGCGGATGATGCGGCGCAGCACGTGGTCGTCGGGGAACGTGTCCATGGCGTAGAGGATGGGCAGCGAGAGGCGGCCCTGCTCGATGTCGATGCCGCGGGTCTTGCCTGCAAGCTCCTCGGGGCGGATGAGGTCGAATACGTCGTCCATGATCTGGAACGCGGTGCCGTAGCGGCGGCCGTAGCGGCTGAGGTACATGGACTGCCGCTTGCGCGCGCCGGCCAGGGTGCTGCCGCTCTCGCAGGCCAGCGCAAACAGCGTAGCGGTCTTGCGGTTGATGGTGCGGAAATAGCGGTGGCGCAGCACGGAGAGGTCGGCGCGGGGGTCGGTCATGATCTCGTCGAGCTCGCCGCGGCAGATGTCGAAGCCCACATCGAGCACCATTTTGATCAGGTACATGTCCTTTTGCGTATCGATGCCGTCGACAAAGCAGCGAATGGCCTGGATGAACTGCATGTCGCCGATCAGCACCGCCATCTCAGTGCCGCGCTCGGAATAGACGGTCTGGAGGCCGCGGCGGGTGGGCGCCACGTCCACAATATCGTCGTGGATGAGCGTGGCCACGTGCAGCATCTCCAGCGACACGGCGGCTTTGATCACCTTTTCGGGCAGGTCGGGGGTCTCCGGCGGATGCACCAGCCGCGCGCACAGCATGAGCATGATGGGGCGCAGCTTCTTGCCGCGGCGATAGGTCTGGTACTCGGTCTCGGTGAGGTAGTCGGCCTGCGGCTTGAGGGTGTCTTCCAGCACCTGCTGGAAGCGCGTGAAATCGGCCTGGATGAGTTCCCTGGCCCGGCTGACTGGATCGCTCAATGAATTCACCTGGTATTAACCGGCTGCGGCCGGACCGGTGGGAGGATGTTGGTTGAGTCGCTCGGCGTACTTTAACAGGATGACCTCATCGAGGCAAATCCGCGAACGATGGCGAGAAAAAGATTTCGCCAAAATAAAATGTTGCACAACTTTGCCGGTTCCATGCTATAACTCTTCTGCTTGCATTTTCACCCTTTTTCACTTCCTCCGAATCGCTTCCCGCGGTAAAAGGGCTTCCCGGATTAACGCTGTTCGATTCCCGCCGCCCGCGATTCGCCTGACCACCACCCCCAAGAGCCTGCGTGGAGGCATGTATGTCCGAAAGCAAGAAATTGACGGTTGAAGCGGCATGGAATTCACTCTGGAACTCTCGCAGCCCCTACAATCTTCCCGCCACATTCAAGAATCGCCGCCACGTGGGGCAGGTGTGGTTCGCCCACATCCCGGAGATTCCGCTGGCAGACACCGGCCCGGTGGTGCTGATGAACCGCGAGCCGTGGGGCGTGGTGACGGTGAACCTGAAGAACGCGGCGGTTTCAAACCTGCACACCATCGAGCCGATCGGTTTCTCGCACAACCCGGCCACGGGCGAAGTGACCGCGCAGGTGCAATTCCGGAACCTGAAGTACGCAGGCGACTACGAGGTGCGGCGCGGCGCTCCCACGGCCTCGGCGCTCAAGCTGGCCAGCGCGCAGCTGCGCCGGCCCGACGCGCTGGACGATGTCACCGATCCCAACGACTCGATCAGCCTGGCCAAGAGCTACCAGGATCAGCTCTCGCTGCAGGGGGGGCCAAACGGCTCCATCATGCTGGATACGTATTACCGGCACAACGACGCCTATGCGGCTAACTTCAACAATCCGAAGTTTGCCTATAAATGGGCCAACTATGCGCCCACCGGGCAAAACACGGCCTACTATGCCGCCCAGACCCAGACCGCGGCGACGCCTGGCAACACGGGCACGGTCTCGGTGAACGGCCAGCCGGACAAGCAAGGCAGCTCGCCCTATAACATCCATTCGTTCAGCATGCAGCTGCTGGTGGTGGGGGCCTGCAACGCGGCGAGCAACTTCGATGCGGCCACAGCGGCCTCGTGCTTCGACTCGGCCACGACGAGCCCGTCGACGACTTCGCAGACCGTGAACAGCGTGATGAACATCGTGCAGACCACGCCGCCGCCCAACCAGGGCTGCTCGCAGCAGCAGCAGTTGGGCATGGCGATGGTGATAGAGCCGGAGTGGAAGGCCAAGATCCGGCGTGAAATAACCCCGCACATCGAGGAGATCGAGAAGGCCGAGGACGACATGCGCCGCGGCATCATCCTGCGCGAGGAAACCAATGCGCCGATCCATGGCCAGTTCAACTCCTTCTTTCCCACCAGCATGTTGACGTTCAAGGGCAAGGTCGAGACCGCTTCCAACGGCAGCCCGCAGGTGAAGTTCGCAAGCGCCAGCGGGCCGTTTGGCGACGTGCCGGTGCGGCTGGGAGTGTTTCCCGGCAAGCTGCATCCCGAACTTACCCAGTCCATCGACAAGGCGCAGTTTCTCAAGTCGATTCTGGGCAAGCGGGTTGTGAATGCGATCGTTTCGTCGAAGCTGGCGGATCATCTTGGCCACGTGCTGACCGCGGCGCTGCTGGAAATCTGAGCAGAGTCCCTGGGCAACCGCAATTTGACCCTTGAACTGCACACGACGCACAGGAGGCGGAGATGAGTCAGGACGTTCTTGCAGTACTACAGCAGTACCTCACCAATGGCGGCAAATCGATCAATGTGCCCCCGGCCATCTCCAACGCCTTTGGCTCGGCGATCGGCACGGCCATCCAGGAGCTTTTCTCCGGCGGCATCCAGGTCAACGGCGCCAATTTCAGCCTGACCGGAGCGTCGGCGGTAGCGACCATCTCGGGTACCGGCTCGGCGGCGCCGCTGTTGCAGCAGATTTCGGTGCAAGCCACCTTCACGGCCACCCAGGACGACGTCACGCTGGCGTTCACCGGCTCCATCCAGTCCGACATCCCCATCTCCGACGCGTGGCCGAGCCAGCTAAATTTCTACCCCTTCAACGCCATCACGCTGACCGACGGCAATCTGAACCTGGATGTGGATCCGGGCGCGAAGACATTCGACCTGACCATCTCGGCCACGGTGAGCTTTGAGAATGCGACGCTGGGCACGGGCCTGTTTGAGATCACCTACGACGGCACTACGCTGGGTTACCTGGGCGGCGTGATCGTCAGCGGCACCTGGACGCCCTTCAGCGACATCCCGGTGCTGAGCTCGCTTAAATTCACCACCGAGCTCGGCACATTCTTCTCGACCATTACGGCCACCGATCTGAGCGCGTTCAGCGGCTTCGCTTTCGTTCCCGACTCGGTGGAGCCGGGGCTCACCATCATCGCCATGATCGAGCTGGACGGAACCCTGCAGCCGATCCAGGACATCCTGCCCGCCGGCTCCACGCTCGAACTGACGGCGTATGTGCCGCAGGACGGCGGTCTCAGCAAGGCTAACGTAACGGCGGACCTGGCTTTTCCCAAGACCAACAACGCATTTCAGTTTAACGACCTCAGCCTGGCCTGGCAGTCGACCTCGGCCGACTCCGGCACCATCACGCTGGGGGCCACGGCCACGGTCACCATTTCGAGCAATGAGACGTTTGTCATCACGGGCAGCGGCATCTTCACCTATGGCACTTCGCCGAGCCTGTCTGTGGAGCTGGACCTGAAGGCGCCGGGCGGCTGGCTGCATCCGTTCGGCATTCCCAATCTTGCCATTCTCGAAGTGTCGTTCTCACTCACCTTGTCGGACGAGGGCATCGGCGTTGCCATGGCCGGGCAGATTCTGATCGGCACGCAGGGCCAGGGCCAGCCGGTAATTCTGACCGCCGGCATCGGCTTCCTGGACTTTGAAGTGCCGGACTACGTGGCCGCCGAACTGTCTGCGCAGAACCCCACCGCCGCGGTTACGCTGTCGGAGCTTATCAACGACTTCATTCCCTCGCTGCCCAGCAACATGCCGCTGCTGAACTCGATCACGTTCACCGATCTGCAGTTCTGGGCCGTGGCCGCGCCGGTCACCATTCTCGGCAAGAGCTACTCGCCGGGCATCGGCGCCTCGGGCACGATCTCGTTCTTCGGTTACGAGCTGGATTTCGGGTTCAACATCGTCACTTCGCCGCAGACCGCGATCCAGGCCAAGGGCGTGATCAGCCAGAACGGCGGACCGATTGTCATCACGGGCCTCGGCATCACGTGGCTCACCATCTCGAACGCCGACGGCACAGCCGGCGCGTCGGCCTGCATCGACACCACGGGCGGCAGCTATTGCAACAGCATGTCGGGCATTCAGAACGCCTACTTCGCCATCAACGCCAAGGTATCGCTGCTGGGCCTGGTAAGCGCGTCGGTGGTCGCGGTTGCGTCCAAGAGCATCTTCAACCTGAACCTGGCGCTGAGCGCCGGCGGCATCTTCACCGAGCAGCTCTCGGTGGGCTTCGATCCGGGCTCGGGAGCGTTCAACGCCGCGGTGCAGACGGGCTTTCATCCGCCTTCCATCACCATCGGCCCGCTGGGCGTGATTCCGCAGTTCTCCATCCCCACGCCGCAGATCGACATCAGCCTGGCGCTGGGAACCGTAATGCCCGCGACATCCCCGTTCTCCAATGGCTGGATGCCGAATTCGGCGCCGTACTTCTACTTCGACTTCTCGTTCAGCTGGATCGGCATCGACTTCGACATCAGCGTGTATCTCGACATCAACACGATCATCAACGCGCTCAACGATTTCGCCTCGTTTGTGGTGAACTGGATCCTGAACAATGCGTCGGCGGTGCTGGATTTCATCATCAAGAGCGCCGAGCTGCTGACCAAGCTGTTGCTGCAGATCATCACCGATGTGATCGATCTGGTGAAATACGTGGCCACGCTGGTAGCGCAGCAGATCGGCATTCTGTTTGAGGAAGCGTACAAGCTGGCGGGCGAGATCTGGGACGGCCTGGTTGACGCCTGCTCGGTAGTCATGGGCGACGACTCCATGGGCGGCAGCTCGGCCCTCATGGCGGCCGAAGCGGCCGGCCAGACGGTGCAGCCGGCGTTCACGCCGTTGCCGAAGGTGCTGGCCGACCTTACGGAGACGCCCAATGGCCAGGCGCTGCTGTTTGCCTACTACGACAACCGCGATGAGTTCGACCGGCTGCTGCGGCGCAATCCGGCGGTACGCGAGCAGGCCAACTTCATCCTCCGCGACTTCAGGAAATCGAAGAGTCTCGGCGCGGAGGCTGGCCTGCCGGTGATCCTGGACATGATCAAGACGGCGGCGCCGGAGGCAAGCCCCGAATTCAAGCAGACGGCGGAGGCAATTGTAAGCGGCCTCCAGCCGCACGCGGCCAAGAGCTACCACCAGGTGCTCGAGGTTATCAAGACGGCATAGCGGTGCTAACATTCCGCTTGAGCGGAGGAGAAGGCCGATGGGACAATCGATTCACGACATCATTCAGAACATGCTGAACAACGTTCAGATCATGATCAACTCGAACACGCCCGGCAACCAGTACTACCTGCCCACGTGGCTGGTGAACAACAACTACGACCCCTACGGAGCCAACAAGGCCATTTCCTGGACCGTCGTGCTCACCGATCCCGGCGTGATTCAGACGGCAGCCAGCATCTGCCCCACGATCGACATCACCAGTTCGCCGTGCCAAGACCCCAACGCTCAGTTCATCGGCGCGCAAAACAACAATCCCACGCTGCAGCTGGGCGATCCGAATGTGCAGGGCAGCCTGCAGGTAACCGGCGCCAGCAACGCCGACATGACCGCGATGATCTCGGACCCCAACAATCCGTATAACATCACCGCCAGCGGCGCCATCTCCACGCTGCCCAACCTCCCGCAAAACGTGATCCTCACCGGCCAGTTCACCTTTACGCAGTATTGCTGCTGCAGCACGGACAATGTCACCTGCCAAGGGCCGCCGGTTCCCGAGGTCGGGACCGGGACGTTTACGGCCACCATGGTCGGCACTCCGACGTTCCAGATCTATTTCCAGATCACCAACCTGGCGCAGAACGTGCTCGATATCAAGGTGGTGGGGATGACGTTCACACCGCCCTATCAGCAGGGCACGCAGACGCCCAACATCCAGGTCACTGTGAACATCACCAGCATTCCCACGGGCGCCAATCGCCAGTCTTACAACAACATGGCCATGCTGGCGTTCAACTCGCCCTCGGCGCTGCAAAACATTGCCCAGCAGATCAACGTCATCCTGGGCGATCCGGCGCAGCTCGGCTTCTTCAGCACCGTGCTGACAGGCGTGATCGACGGCTACCTCAAGGACAACAACCTGTATCCCTTTGGGCCGCTGCAGATGGCGGTCTACTAGAGCGTGTTCGAAAAAGCCGTGCTCTGCGTCGGGGCACGGCTTACATCCCGCCGAAATCGGCCCTATCCCTTCACCCGGCGAGCGTGACGCCTCCGCAAGAGGCCGGAATACTCCGGCAGGAGCCCGAGAGAAGGAGACGCAGATGGGGCAGACGCTCTACGACATCATCCAGAACCTGCTGAAACAGGTTCTTTCCATGGTGAACACGCCTGGGAACGCGTATTACCTGCCGGGGTGGGTGACGAGCAACAACTTCGATCCGTATGGCAACAAGATCGGGATGAGCTGGACTGTGACGCTTACCGATCCGGGCGTGATCCAGGCAGCGGCGGGTATCTGTCCCACCGTGGACATCGTTAAATCGGTTTGTTCGGGCAACAGCTCTGCCATTGGCGCTCCCAACAACAATCCGACGCTGGTGCTGGGCAGCGGCCAGCCGGGCGGGATGCTGGTGACGGGGGGCAGCAATGCCTACCTCGCTACTCTTTCTTCGCCTGACCCCAACGTACCGTTTAACATCGTCGCCACAGGCTCGATCTCATCGCTGCCCAGCCCGCTGCCGCAGAACCTGGTGATTACCGGCGATTTCACCTTCACGCAGTATTGCTGCTGCAGCCTGGACAACAAGACCTGCTGCACCACGCCCGCTCCGGCGGTGGGGACCGGCACCTTTACCGCCACCGTGAATGGACCGTGCAATATTGTCGTGAATTTTGCGATCACCGACCTGGCGCCCAACGTGCTCACCATCGGTGTGACATCGATGACGTTTACGCCGCCCATGAAAGCCGGCACGCAGACGCCCAACATCACCGTCACGGTGGACATCACCGACATCCCGGCGGGCGCAAACCGGCAGTCGTACAACAACATGGCGGAGGAAGCGTTCAACAGTCCGATGGCGCTCGAGAATGTGAACCAGCAGATCAACGCGGTGATGAATTTGCCGCAGCAGTTGACGTTTATCGGCAACACGCTGACGAGTTTGATCGACGGGTACCTGAAGGCCAACAACCTGTATCCGTTTGGTCCGCCGACAATGGCCCTCTTTTAGAGCTTGTTTCAGTTCCTGGCTTTGAAAGGGCACGGCTTGAGCCGTGCCGAGGATGGTTGTGCAAGCGGGTTCGGCTTTAGCCGCTGGGGGGATGGATGCGATTGGAAAAAGGTCCCTCAGGGGCTGAAGCCCAGTTGATTTTGCGGCATGTATGGCGCGAATGAAGTCGTGCCCTTTCAAAGCCTCCGGATTAATCGGAGACAGTCACGGCACGCTGAACAGGTTGCGGAAAAAGGCCGAATTGAAGGAGAAAACGAAGCACATATCCCACAGGGGCTAAAGCCCGACGATGATTTGATTGGCTTTGGCGGCACGACTGAAGTCGTGCCCTGACACTTCGTGCCTCTCCGGTGAGTTTTTCCGCAGCCTGTGAAGCCGTGTGGTTTCAAATCAATGAAGCGACGGAGAAGCGATGGGACAAACACTGCAACAGATCATTCAGGCCATGCTGGATAAAGTGACGGCCATGGTGAACACGGAGGGCAATCCGTATTACCTGCCCACCTGGATCAAGAACAATCACTACGATCCGTTCGGTCAGGGGGACACCATCAGCTGGAGCGTGTCGATCGACGATCCCAGTGTGGTGCAACTGGCGTCGAGCGTCTGTCCCACCCTCGACGAGGTCACGACCCTCTGCGCCGGCGCGAGCTCAGGCATTGGCGCTCCCGGCACAGTTCCCACGCTGGTGCTGGGCAGAGACAGCCCCGGCGGGATGATCGTGAGCGGGGGCAGCAACGCTTACGTGGCGTCGCTCACCGCCGACCTGGGCAATCCATATCTCATCACGGGTTTTGGCAGCATTTCGTCGCTGCACAATCAGAACCTGCCGCAGAATCTTACGGTGAGCGGCGACTTCAAGTTTACTCAGTATTGCTGCTGCAGCCTCGACGGCAAGACATGCACCACGGCTCCGGCTCCGGTGGTCGGCACCGGCACATTCAATGCGAAGGTGAATGGGTCGCCGCAGATCCGGATCAATTTCCAGATCACCGAACTGGCGCAGGACAAGCTCACCATCTCGGTGACGAGCATGGTGTTCACGCCGCCCATGAATCCAAATACGCAAGCGCCGGATATCACCGTCACCGTCGACATCACCAACATTCCCGAGGGCGCCAACCGGCAGTCGTATAACAACATGGCTCAGGCGGCCTTCAACAGCCGTCCGGCCCTGGACCACGTGAACCAGCAGATCAACGCGGTGATGAACGATCCCAGCCAGCTCTCCTTCATCGGCGGACTGCTAACGCAGGTGATCGACGGCTACCTCAGGGACAATCACCAGTATCCATTTGGCCCGCCGGGGCTGGCTCTGCGTTAGAGAATCTGCGAATAAAGTCCCGTTTCGAGGAATACATCCCTCAGGGGCTGAAGCCCAATTGATTTTGCAGCACTTGCGGCACGACTGAAGTCGTGCCGTTTCAAAGCCTCCACTTCGCCAGAGGTTGATTTCGGTCTGTGAACGCGAAGAAACGTATCTGCCGCGGATTGAACCGCGATACGCTGTCTCTATCTTGAAAGTGCAAGACCATCTCATGCACACGGCCGGCAGCCGGCCGGTGCTGCTGCTGGCCGGCCACTGGGGCATCCCCACGGGCTTTGGCCGTGTGCTCGAGAGCCTGGCCCCTCTTCTGGTCGAGCGCTTCGACGTACATATCTTCGCCATCAATGAGTTCAAAGAGGACGCGGCGAACGAGCTGCCCGTTACGGTGCATCGCAACCGCAACCTCGCCGACCTGCACGATCCGGCGGCGCTGAACGAGGTGCTGGCCGACCTGCGTCCGGCGCTGCTGGTGGTGCTGGACGAGCCGTGGGCCTGCGCGCGCCTCGAACCCGCGGTGCGCAACTGGCCGCTGATGAAGGCGGTGTACTATCTGGCCGTTCATGGCCGGGGCGCGTTGGGGCCAAACGTGCTGCGTGGGCTCGCGGCAGCCGATGTGCTGGTGACGTTCACCGAGAGCGCGGCGGCGCTGCTGCGCGATGCCATGGCAGCCATCGACGCCGAGCAGCCGCGCATCTGCGCCCTGCCGCATGGCGTGGACACCGGCGCCTTTCGTCCGCTGCGCACGACCGGCGGCGAGCCGGATTTTGCGGCATCGCGGCGCGCGGCGCGGCAGATGCTGTTTCCCGGCAGGCCGGGGATGGCTGACGCATTCATCGTGCTCAACGCCAATCGCAACCAGCCCTTCAAACGCATCGACCTCTGCATGGAGGGCTTCGCCCGCTTTGCGCGCGGCAAGCCGGAGAATGTTTTTCTCTATCTGCACATGGGCAGCCGCCGCGTGGCGCCGGGAGAGATTTCGCTCGTTGACCGGCTGGGCATTCGCGATCGCGTGCTGCCCGGCGCGGCGCCGGAGCAGCATCCCGATTTGGCCGACGACGCGCTGAATGCGGTCTACAACTCATGCGATGTGGGCATCAACACGTCAATGCGCGAGGGGTGGGGACTGGTGAGCTTTGAGCATGCGGCCACGGGCGCGGCGCAGATTGTGTCCGGCCACGCGGCCTGCACGGAGCTGTGGACGGGCAGCGCGCTGATGCTGGAAACCGAGCCCGAGAGCGGCGAGCCGACGCCTGAGTGGTTTCAGTGCGAGGGTGTGGTGAGCGTAGCCGGCGTGGCAGGCGCGCTGGAGTCGCTCTACGCCGACACCGCGCTGCGCGAGGAGATGGCGCGCAAGGCCTATGGGAACGCGACGCGGCCGGAGTACGGGTGGGCTGCGATCGCGGCGCGGTGGTGCGCTTTGCTGGAGGGGGAACTGGCGCGGCCGGGTTGCTAGAGAAGTTTCGGTTCAGGTGTTTACAGTTCCGCGTGGGCTTCTGTGGTTCCCACCCTTTGTGCAAAAAAGACGCACAAAGGATGGGGCACCCGCAGTTTCGTTAACACTTGATTGGAAAGCGCTCTAAGGGCTGAGTTCGCCCCCTTTCGCAAGAAACCTGGCGCGCCCGGATGGCCCTCACGCGTAAAGATTCACGCTGGCGCTGGAGCCGGAGTTGCCGCTGCTGGCGACGGCCGGCGCAGTAGCGCTCGGAGCCGACGTGCTTGCGGTCGTGCCCGCTCCGTCGCCGTACTCGCTTTCGAGCAGAGCCGTCGTTGGGTCGGTCGTGCTTGAGGATGGGTTCAATCCATACGCCGAGTCGAGGATCGCCGTAGTGGGGTCCGTCGGCGCAGTTGTCGCGCTGCTCGAATCGGGGAAATTGAGCAAATCGTCGACCCACTGCACGCTCTGCGCAGCGGCCGACTGCGCGGCGGTCACTGCCTGCGAGGGAGCGCTCTTCAGATCGTTCTGCACAGTGGCAAAGGCCGACTGCGCGCTCGACAGGCTACCGGAACTGAGCGCAGTGCCGAGCGCCGTCAGGTCCGTGGAGAGCTGCGAGCTTGCCGAGGCGCCGCTCGTGGCGGAGAGGTTCTGGTTCAGCTGTTGATAGGTGTTGAAGGCCGTCTGCGCGGCGCTCAGGTTTCCCGACGACAGGCTCTGCTGGAGGGTCTGCCAGGCCTGTTGCGACTTGCCGACGTTGCTGGAGTTGAGCACGTATTGCGATATACCGGCAGTGGAGAGGGCTGGGATGGCCATGACGACACCTCGTGGGGAGCGGGGAATTACACTCCTGCACTAGGTTTGTCGGCAGCGGGCCGAAGAAATGCAGTGGAAATATCGCCCTGCACCAAACCGAAGTAAGTCATTTGGATTTTCTAATGGGATTACGTCGTGCCGAAGATGCTCCGTGCCCCATCCATTCGCTTTGTTTCGCGAGTATGGGCGGAATACCCAGAGTGTAAGTGAGCTTGTTTCCTGGGAGCGATAGCCGGGCGATCAAGGAGAGGAAGGGCGGATACAAGTCGAAGCCCAGCAGGGGCTAAAGCCCACGATTCGTATGCCTCAATCGGCACGACTGAAGTCGTGCCCTGACACAAAACGGATTTCTTGAAACAGGCCTTAGAATCCAGGCCGGCCTGCGGGCGAAGCCTGCGTCATGGCCAGCGGGAGTGTTTCGGGAATCTTGCCCGGCTCGGTCATCACAAAGGAGTTGAAGAAGCGCGTTACGTCCTGCTCGCGGCGCGCGTCCATCGAGGGATAGCATGCGATCAGCATGTAGAGCCGCTGGCCATCGTAGATGATGCGCGAGTCCAGTACGCCGCCGCCGGCATTGCGAGCCACCAGGTCGCGGGCCGGAAAGCCCTGCGGGCTGCTGCGCGTCTCGGTTACCGGGTGGGTCTGGGTGCGGTCCAGTGCGCCGTCTCTGGCCCAGTCCAGCGTCTGCTCGGGATTGCGGTTGGCAGAGCGCATGACCGGCGGATTGTCTGACCAGGCCACCGCGTAGGTGGTGCCGCCGTCGGGGCTGGAGAAGATCATATTCACCGGCTCGGTGACGCCGCCCTCGTTATAGGCCGGAACGGTCAGCGGCTTGGGGTCCTCGGGCATTTCCACCTTGAAGCCGTCGCCGGTGTGGTCAACTTTCTGCCAGTTGATGTGAGCCGGCTGGGCAGCGGGTGCAGTTTGATCGCCGCTCGAGGTGGTGCTGGCATCGCTGAGCGTGGGATGCACCAGGCCCCACTCCACGCGGTGCCTGTAGGCGTACACACCGCCCACTACCACCAATACAATCAACACGATGTAGACGAAGGCCTTCACAGTTTCGAGAGTGACAAGAGTTGCGGAATTTTGCAATTTGATTATTGTCCATCTAGCTAACAGGAGTGCCTTTGTCGCCAACAGGCTGGCCGCCGGCCAAAAGAAACATTTTCTTTTTTTCTGCAGCCCGGCAACGGCAAGTGCAACCTTTTGCCTGAGATCGCATCTATTCAATTAACAAGCAGAGGCTTCCTCGATGTGCAACCCTCCCAAGAAGTAACGACTCCTTCTTGAAGGTCCGGTAGTATGGACCTCTTCTCCCAAGCCCCCCCTGGACCCCCTCCCTCCAATGCCTCGCGAGCGGGCCTGCCGGAAGGCAGGCCCATCAGCTCTCTCTGCTTCGTTCCCCACCGCGCTTTCATTCCTCTCCGGCTTTCACTTATCTTGAATCTGGAAATGCTTTAGAATCAGGGCAGATGCGAACTTTCGCGCGCCCTGAGCCCGATTCCGACCGGCAGATTGCCGCACTTGATTCTCTCTTTGAGATAGCCGGATTGGTGCGTCAGCCCCGCTCCAAAGCTGCTGTGGGCACACGTCGCAAACGCCGGGAGACTCAGGAAAAATCCGATCTGACGCGCATCGCCCCGGAGCCGCAGATGGCCGCAAATGGGGTGCGCTGGTTGCCTGTCCTCGCGTGGGAAGAGCTTGATTGGCTCTGGCATGGGTTCAGCACGCGGCAGGGCGGCCGCAGCCGGGCGTACTGCCCAGAAGACGGACAATCGGAGCTGAATCTTGGGTTTACAGCGGAGGATGAGCGCGAAATCGTGATCGGCAACCGGCGCCTGCTGGCCGAGGGCGTCACCGGCAACGCCGCGACGCCGCTCGCTGCCATCCGGCAGATTCATTCAGCGCACGTGGTCCGCGCAAGCGCCGTGCCCGACAAGCCGCCCAAAGCCGATGGCCAGATGACCGATGTGCCTGGCCTCCTGCTGGCCGTCCAGACTGCGGACTGCATTCCAGTGCTGGTGGCCGACCGCAGGCGCCGCGTCGTGGCAGCATTTCATGCGGGCTGGCGCGGCACCGTGAAGCGGATCGTGGAAGCCGGGGTGGGGCGGATGCGGCTCGAGTTCGGGTCGCGCCCGGCGGACCTGGTGGCGGCCATCGGCCCGGGCGTCGGCGCCTGCTGCTACGCGGTCGGCGAAGAGGTGCTGTCGGAGTTTGAATCCCAGTTCACTTACGCCAGCGATCTGTT
>Ga0302324_100008361_pt1 | contig 21848 bp, 22 predicted proteins | sample Palsa_T0_1_FD_201949 | JGI IMG/M metagenome (GOLD analysis project Ga0302324, IMG submission 201949) | Peat permafrost microbial communities from Stordalen Mire near Abisko, Sweden - Palsa_T0_1 | ecosystem: Environmental > Terrestrial > Soil > Palsa > Peat permafrost | place: Sweden: Abisko...
ATCTACGCCGCGCCGTACTACCGCGTGGTATTCGGCGAATCCGACGGCCTGCCCGGGCTGGTGCTCGATCGCTATGGCGACGTCGTGGTGGGCCAGATCGCCACCGCGGGCATGGAGGCGTGGCGCGGGGAGATTGAGGCGGCGGTTGGCAGCGTGCTCGCCCCGCGGGTGCTGGTATGGAAGAACGACGGCGGCGCGCGCGAACTGGAGCAGCTGCCGCGCCAGCTGCTGACAGCGGTGGGCCGGGCGCCCGAGGAGCTGCAGGTGCTCGAACATGGTCTGACCTTCAGCGCGCCGCTGGCCGCGGGCCAGAAAACCGGCTGGTTCTACGACCAGAGCGGCAATCGCGAACAATGGCGGCGGCTGATCTCCCCGGGTGCGCGCGTGCTGGATGTGTGCAGCTACGCCGGGGCCTGGGCGATCATGGCGCTCACGCACGGGGCGCGCGAGGCGCTGTGCGTTGACTCCTCGGAGGCCGCGCTGGCCGTGGCGGCGCGCAACGCCGCCGCCAATGGCGTCGAGGTGGGCACGCAGCGCGGCGATGTGTTCGAGGTGCTCGATGAGCTGGTGCGTCGCGGCGAGCGCTACGATGCGATCGTGCTCGACCCGCCGGCGTTCATCAAACGCAAGAAGGACATACCGCGCGGGCAGGCCGCCTACCGCAAGCTCAACCAGATCGCGATGCGCCTGCTCGAGCGCGATGCGCTGCTGGTGAGCTGCTCGTGCTCCTATCATCTGGGCGCCGATGAGCTGCAGGGACTGATTCAGTCGGCGGCCCGCACGACCGGCCGTTTCGTGCAGGTGATCTACAGCGGCGGCCAGGCGTTCGATCATCCGGTGCACCCGGCGATTGCCGAAACGCGTTACCTGAAGGCATTTTTTTGCCGGGTCACGCGCGAGTGAGCAGCGGCCGCAGCAGTGGTCGCAGCAGCCCGTGGCGCAACCAGTTAGAATTGATCGATGCTTCGCTACCCGAACATTAATCCGATTGCCCTGAACCTTGGACCCCTGCACATCCACTGGTACGGCGTCATGTACCTGCTGGGTTTCGCCGGGGCCTGGTGGCTCGCACGCCGCCGCGCCGCCCAGCCCGGCTCGACCTGGAGCGCGGCCGATGTGGACGATTTTCTGTTTTACGCGATGCTCGGCGTGATTCTGGGCGGCCGCATCGGCTACGTATTGTTCTACGGCTTGCCGCTGTGGCGTGGCGACTGGCTCTACCCGCTGAAGATCTGGGAAGGCGGCATGTCGTTCCACGGCGGCATGCTTGGGGTTCTGGCGGCCGCCTGGATCTTCGGGCGGCAGCGCGGGCGTCACGCCTTCGATGTCTACGACTTCGCCGCGCCGCTGCCCGGCGTCGGCCTGTTCTTCGGGCGCATCGGCAATTTCATCAACGGTGAGCTTTGGGGCCGGCCCACGGACGTGCCCTGGGCGATGCTGGTGCCGGATCCCAACGGCGGCGCTCCGGTCGCGCGCCATCCGTCCCAGCTCTACGAGGCGACGCTCGAGGGTCTGGTGCTGTTCAGCATCATGTGGTGGTTCACCAGCCGGCCGCGACCGCGCTACGCGCCCTCGGGACTGTTTCTCATCTGTTATTCGGTGGCGCGCATCCTGGTGGAATTCGTGCGCGAGCCCGATGCCGGGATCGGCTACCTGGCATTCGGCTGGCTAACCATGGGCCAGGTGCTGTCGCTGCCGATGCTGCTGGTGGGCATCGGGCTGTGGAGCGCGGCCTACCGCCTGCGCACGCCCTCCGGTAATTTCGTAGCGGCGCAATGACACCCTACCTGCAGCTGCTGCGCGCGGTGCGCGAGCGCGGCGTCCACAAGGACGATCGCACCGGCACCGGGACCTTGTCGCTGTTCGCGCAGCAGCTGCGTTTCGATCTGACGGCCGGCTTTCCGCTGCTCACCACCAAGAAAATCCATCTGCCCTCGGTGATCTACGAGCTGTTGTGGTTCCTGCGCGGCGACACCAACGTGCGCTACCTGCATGAGCATGGGGTCACCATCTGGGACGAATGGGCGGATGAACGCGGCGAGCTCGGACCGGTGTACGGCAAGCAATGGCGCAGCTGGGCCGCGGCCGATGGGCGGCAGATCGACCAGATCAGCAATATCGTGCAGCAGCTGCGCAGCAATCCGGACTCGCGCCGCATGATCGTGAGCGCCTGGAATGTCGGCGAGCTCGAGCAGATGGCGCTGGCACCGTGCCATCTGCTGTTCCAGTTCCATGTCGCGGCGGGCAAGCTGTCGTGCCAGATGTATCAGCGCAGCGCCGATATGTTTCTCGGCGTGCCGTTCAACATAGCCTCCTACGCGCTGCTGACCTGCATGATGGCGCAGCAGTGCGACCTGACGCCCGGAGAATTCATCTGGACCGGCGGGGATTGCCACCTGTATCTCAATCACCTGGAGCAGGCCGAGCTGCAGCTCGCACGCCAGCCGCTGCTGCCGCCGCAGCTGCGCCTGCGGCGCCGGCCGGCCAGTATTTTCGACTACGAATACGAGGATTTCGAGTTCATGAACTATCAATTTCATCCGGCGATCCGGGCCCGTGTCGCCGTATGAGCCAAGGCCGCAAGAAACCGCGCCGCGTCAAGCGGCCGCAACAGCGCGCTGTCCGGCGCCCGAAGGTCGTCGCCGTGATCCGGGCGCGCCCCGGCATGATGCGGGTGCGCCGCTCGCGCGTTCATGGCCGCGGCGTGTTCGCCCTGCGCCGCATCCGCAAGGGCACGCGGGTCATCGAGTACCTGGGCGATCGCGTGTCGCACCGGCAGGCAGACTTGCGCTACGAGCATAAACCCATGAACGACGCCCACACATTCCTGTTCATCGTTGACCGCAGCGTGGTCATCGACGGTGGCGCCAATGGCAATGATGCGCGCTTCATCAACCATTCCTGCGACCCGAACTGCGAGTCGCTGATCGAAGATCGTCGCGTGTTCATCGAGGCCATCCGCACCATTCAGCCCGGCGAGGAGCTGACTTACGATTATCAGATCGGCCGCGATCGCTCCGATCCGCCGGACGTCGACGATATCTTCGCCTGCCGCTGCGGCGCCGGGGGCTGCCGTGGCTCGATGCTGTGGCCGCCCAGGCGCAGAGCGCGCGCCGGAGCGAGCGCCGGGAAGAGGGCGTGAAGAGCCCGCGCCTGTCGTCCACCGCCGTCATCGGCGCGATGGGCGTCGTCTACGGAGATATCGGCACCAGTCCGCTGTACGCGCTCGAGGCCTCGCTCACGGCCGCCGGGGCGCCGACCGACCGCATCGCCGTGCTGGGCGTGCTGTCGCTGATCTTCTGGAGCCTGCTGGTCGTCGTCACGCTCAAGTACGTGGTGCTGATCATGCGCGCCGACAACGAGGGCGAGGGTGGCATCCTGTCGTTGTTCGCCCTGGTGCAGCGGACCATGGCCGCGGGCAACCGCTGGCAGCGCGTCATCGTCATGCTGGCGGCGCTCGGCGCGGCGCTGTTTTACTGCGATGCGTTGATTACGCCTGCAATCTCGGTGCTCAGCGCCGTGGAGGGACTGCAGAATCTGAGTCCGGACACCGGGCGCGCCGTGGTGCCGGTGACGCTGGTGATCATGATCGCGCTGTTCGCCATACAAAGCCGCGGCACGGAACGGGTCGGCCGCGTGTTCGGCCCGATCATGCTGGTGTGGTTCCTGGTGCTGGCGGTGTCGGGCCTGGCGGCGCTGCTGAAAAATCCGTCGGTACTGGTGGCGCTGAGCCCGTCGTATGCGCTGCTGCTGCTGGCGCAGCGGCCGGGCCTGTCGCTCGGGATTCTCGGCGGCGTATTCCTGGCGATGACCGGCGGTGAAGCGCTGTACGCGGACATGGGACACTTCGGCAAGAAGCCGGTGCGCGTCGCCTGGTTTACGCTGGTGTGGCCGGCACTGGTGATCAATTACTTCGGCCAGGGGGCAATGATCCTGCTCGATCCGGCCGCCGCGCACCTGCCGGTCTACCAGCTGGTACCGGTGGCGGCACTGGCGCCGATGGTGCTGCTGGCGACCGCGGCCACGATCATCGCCTCGCAGGCGACCATCACCGGCGCCTTCTCGGTCACGCGACAGGCCATCCAGCTCGACCTGCTGCCGCGCCTGCGCATCACGCAGACCTCGGCGCACGAGCACTGCCAGATCTATGTCCCGGTGGTGAACTGGTTCGTACTGATCGCGGTGTGCGTGTTCGTGCTGACTTTCCGCACCTCGGCGGCGCTCGGGGCGGCTTATGGCGCGGCCGTGGCAGGCACCATGTTCATCACCACGCTGCTGGGCATGCAGCTGGCAACCTCGCAGTGGCGCTGGCGGCGCTGGCAGGTCGCGGCGGTATTCGGCCCGCTCATGTGCGTCGATCTGGTGTACCTGGTCGGCAACATGACCAAGTTCACCGAGGGTGCCTGGGTACCGCTGACGCTGGCGGTGATGATGTTCAGCGTGTTCATGGTGTGGCGCAGCGGCCGGCGGCTGTTGCGCAACGCGCTGCGCGCGGTCGCGGTACCGCTGTCGCAGCTGCCGAAGCTGCTCGAGGGCGTCGCCCGGGTGCCCGGTACCGCGGTGTTTCTCGCCAGCGATCCGATGTACGTGCCGACCGCGCTGATGCGCAATCTCGAGCACAATCATGTCGCGCACCAGCGCATCGTGTTCCTGAACATGGATATCGCACGCGCCCCGCGCCAGGACCCGGCGGATCGCGTGCGCATCGAAATGCTGATGCCAGAGGTGTACGCGGTGACCGCGCGCTTCGGGTTCATGGAGACGCCGGACGTGAGCCTCGCGCTCAAGCAGTGCCGCGCGCGCGGCCTGAAGCTGTTCGCGCAGGACTGTTCGTTCTTCCTCGGCTGGCACCTGGTGGTGCCACGACAGCGCGGCGGCTACGAGGGCCTGCGTCGACGCCTGTTTGCGTGGATGCAGCGGCGCAGCGCGCAGGCTGCGGAGTTTTTTCGTATGCCGGAACGGCGTGTCATCGTCCTCGCAACGCAGGTCGAGCTCTGACGGCCCCAAACGGGCAGACATGAGCGCTGCTAACCACAATTGAAGGTATCAGGCTACGTGAGGAATTTTTAATTACAAAAATTCCTCACGTAGTCTGATACCTTCCACTGGAGTTTGGCCGTGTCGATGACTCATGCCGATTGATGCGCCCGTGAGTGCGACGCGCGTAGCGCTGGTCGTTGCGATGGCCGACAACGGCGTGATCGGTCGAGGCGGCGCTCTGCCCTGGCATCTGCCCGACGATCTGAAGTACTTCAAGGTCGTCACGTTCGGCAAGCCGGTGCTGATGGGCCGCCGCACCTTCGAGTCGATCGGCAAGCCGCTGCCTGGCAGGCGCAATCTGATCCTGAGCCGCGCCGCGGGCGGATCCGCGCCCGGCGTGGAATATGTGCGCAGCATCGAGCAGGCGCGCGAGCTCGCCGCGAACGCCGCGGAGTTGTGCGTCATCGGCGGCGCCGAGGTGTTTGCGTTGGCGCTGCCGCTGGCGAGCCGCATCTATCTGACGCGGGTGCACGGCGCCGTAACCGGCGATACCTATTTCCCGCTGCGTGATTTTGCGGGATGGCGCGAGAGCCAGTCGGTGGAGCATGCGGCGGACGCCAGGCACGCCTATGCGATGAGCTTTGTTACCCTGGAGCGCACCTGAGAAGCCCGGCTGACATCAGTAGGCCGTCAGCAATGCTCCGGTCTGCGGGGTGATTGCCGCACCGCCGCTGCCGGCGAATTGCACCGGTACCGACTCGGCGCGCATGCCGGCATTGCGCAACACCGCGAAATGCAGGTGCGGGCCGGTGCTGGCACCGGTGTTGCCGGAGTCGGCGATGTACTGACCCCGGCGCACGCTCTGGCCCGGCTGCACGCGAATGGATTCCCAATGCAGGTGTGCGTAGAGCCCGATGGTGTCGTCGTCGTGAAGTATTTCCACGACGTTGGCCTGATCCAGCAATGCCGCGTCGGCCGCACCGCGGAAAAAGTCGTGACGCACGTTGATGACGGTACCTTCCCGGGCGGCGTAGATCGGTGTGCCGTCCGGCACGGCGATGTCTACCGCGTATTCGGATTCCACCGTGTTGTGAGTGATGCGCAGCGGATAGGCCTGCGACACCCTGAAACTTGCCCCCAGGGCAAACGGCGCGCGATACGGCTCGTGCGGTCGATGAGTGGCTCCCGGTGTGCCGAGCACGACGTGCCAGCCGAATTCAAAGCCGGTGACGCTCGCCCCGGCCACGGGTGCGCTCAGCAGCAGCTGGCGTGCGTGCGGCTGCAGTACGGCATGGTACTTTTGCGCGCCCGCGCCCGCGCCCGCGCCCGCGCCCGCGCCCGCAGCCGCGGGCGGCGGTAGCGTGACATTCCCCGCGCTGGTGACTTGCAGCAGGAATTCGGCCGTACAGGCGCAGTCGTTGATGGCCGACAGGTTCAGCTGCCCGTCGGCAACGCTCCGCTCGACCGTGATGCGCGGCGCCTTTGCTTCCAGATCGACGGTCATCGTCTGGGCTTTGGTGCCGGCGGGCGGCTCGCGATCGGTATATACCCAGGCGCCGCTGGCATCCCGATACTTATAAAGCTGGGCGTGGACCGCCCCGCCATGCGTGGCCAGCCCCAGGCAGATCGACCATGACAATGCGCGCGACCAGGGCGGCATCAGGCTGGCTTCTAGCCGCCGCAGGCCTGGTCCATCGCCTGCTTGGCGCTGGCTCGCATGGCGTCGGCTTCCGCGTCCGAATAAAACACCCGGTTGCCATCGGCGTCCAGCTGGAACAGGCGCCTGGAATCCTTGATCGAGTTGTAGTGATTGCGCGCGCTGGTGCACTGCGCCGCCTGCTGCTTGGACTGCGCGGCCTGCTTGCCTTGTTCGTCGGCTTCCTGCCGGCTGCGCTGCGCGTACTCGGCGTCTTCGAGCGCACGCTGCTTGGCAAGCCGCGCGGCTTCAGCCGGATCCGCCTGCTTCACCGGCACCGACAGCTTCTCGGAAGCCGCCGACGTCGGATGATCGGAATACACCACGTGGCCGGACGCATCGACGGTCTTGTAGACATCATCGGCGTGGCTGCCGGACCATACGGGGAGGCCCGCCAGAACGCACAGCAGGCAGGCGCGCGGTGACTTGAGTCCTGGTGGCCGGATCAGCATTTATCGAGGTACAGCATCCGCCGGGGCCGTCAATGTAGCATCCGGAGCGAACCGATGGCCAAGGTTGCGTCGCGCGCGGCGTCCCGCGGCCGCTCAGTGCCGGCGCAGATGCGTCAGTGCGAGAAATTCACGCACCGGTTCGCCCAGCAGTTCGTAGGTCGCCAGGTACGAGCGCCCCAGCGCGTCCACGTCCGGCAGGTAGCGCGGCAGACCGAATTCGCGCGTCGACAGCATGCCCACCGGCGCCGGCACCACGTCCATGCCGACGGCGGTGAATTCATGCGCCGCCCGCCATATATGGGTGGCGCTGGTGACCAGCAGGATGCGCTGTATGCCGTCCGCGCGCAGCAGCAGCGCCGAGTTGCGGGCATTCTCGAAGGTATCGTAGGACCGATCGTCGAGCCAGCGCGGCTCGATGCCGAAGTTGCGCAGCAGTGAGGCGCGCATGGCAACCGGCTCGATGCCATTGCCCGTGACCAGGATCGGCAGGCCGGTGTGCCGCGCGACATAGGCGCCATAGGCCAGCCGCTCGAGCATGATCGGCTCGGCGGCCGGGCCGCCGTATTCGGGCGCGTAGTCGCGTTGCCCGCCGCCGCCCAGGATGACGATGGCCTGCGCCTGCAACTGCGCCGGGGTTGGCTGGGACAGATCCAGCGGCGGGTAGTGCTGGGTGAGACGCGTGAACCTGTCGGCCACGAACGGCAGCGAGAACAGCCACAGCGAGCCGAGTCCGAGTGCCATCAGCACGCGCGCGAGACGCGGACGTCGCCGCAGCAGCAGCAGGCCGATGATGGCGAGCAGCATCGGACCCGCCGGCGGCAGGATCAGATTCTTCAGCACGGTCTTCCAGTATTTCAGCATCATCAGCATGCGCTGCTCCGATGTGGCTCGATTGAGGCGTTACGCGTCAGGCGCGGGATCCAGCAGCCCCTGCGCGTACGTCAGCGCGGCGGGCTGCAGCGGGCCGAGGCCATAGCGCGCCGCGAGCGCGTCGAGCACCCGCTCCTGTTGCGCACCGCGCCGCTGCGCCTCGGCGTAGGGAATCTCCGGATGAAACATTACCATCGAATAGCGCGGGATGAAGCGGCCGGGCAACGCGCGCTCGAGCTCGGCGCCCAGCCGCTGGCGCTGCGCAAACAGCGCCGAGCGCACGCCGTCGCGCATTTCGACGTAGTTCTCCAGCGTCATCGCCGCGATGGCGTCGGTGTTGGGCCGACGCACGCGCTCGAATTCGGCCAGCGCGGCCGCGGGCGCAGCGTGACTGGCGAGCAGCTGATCCAGCACGCGGCAGTCCTCGAACCCGCAGTTCAGTCCCTGACCGTGAAACGGCACGATGGCGTGCGCGGCATCGCCGAGCAGCAGCACACACCCCGCGGCCTGCCAGCCTTCACAGTACACGGTGCCGAGCCGGCCCTGCGGATGCCGGGCGAACTGCGACTCCAGATCCGGAATAGCCGCCGCCGCGTCGGCGCACCAGCGCTGCAGGAACTCGCCCGCGGCCCCGGGGCGCTGCAGGTGATCGAAGCCGGGATCGCCGTGGCGCGCCAGGAACAGCGTGGCGGTGAAGCTGCGGTCGGCGTTGGGCAGAGCGATCAGCATGAAACCGCCGCGCGGCCAGATATGCAGTGCATGCGGCTCGAACGCGTAGCCGGGCCCGGCCCCGGGGCGTTCGATCGCCGGAATCTGCAGCTCCTTGTAGTCGTGGGCCAGGGCTTGCTCCTCGGCGCGACTCGCGCCGCGCGCCACCAGTGCGGCACGCACGGTCGAGCCGGCGCCGTCGGCGGCCAGCAGGATCTCGAAGGACTCGCTGCTCGCTTCGCCGCTGCGCTCATCGCGCAACTGCAGCGTGCCCGCGTCGGGATTCAGGCCAGTGCAGCGCGTGTCGAAGCCGAGTTCGATGCCCGGGTGCGCCGCGGCCGCCTCGAGCAGAATGCGGTTCAGCCGCTCGCGGCTGATCGCATGGATCACCTCGTGCCGGTTCTGGCCATAGGGCAGGAACTGCAGCCCACCATCCTCATCGTGCAGCATGCGGCCGGGCATGGCGATCATGTCAGGCGCGACGCGGTCCAGGACACCGGCGTGCTCGAGTGCCAGCACGCCACGGGCGGCCAGCGCGAGATTGATCGAGCGGCCACGTTCCTCCGGCGTCGCACGCGGATCGGGCCGGCGCTCGATGAGGCGCACGCGCTGGGCGCGGCGCGCGAGCATCAGGCCCATCAGGGCTCCAACCGGACCGGCGCCGATGATGGTATAGCGGGGCATCAGCTGGCGTGATCCGCAGGCGCCGCTCAGCCAGGGGTCGGCGTCATTGCCGCAGCAGCGCGCACAGCTGCCAGGCGCCGCGCAGCACGTCTTCGAAGCTGTTGTAGAGCGGCACCGGAGCGATGCGCATGGTGTCAGGTTCGCGCCAGTCGCACACCACCCCGCGCGCCGCGAGCGCCTCGAATACCGCGCGGCCGCGCCCGGCCCCGCCACCGATGCGCACCGAGAGCTGGCTGCCGCGCTGCTCCGGATCCGCGGGCGTGATGATGGTGAGCTGCCCGGCGGCCAGCTCGCTGAGCAGCGCCGCGAGGTAGGCGGTGAGCGCGAGCGATTTGCGCCGCAAGGCCGTCATCCCGGCCTGCGCGAACAGCGGCAGGGAGGCGCGCAGCGGTGCGGTGGCGAAGATCGGCGGGTTGCTCAGCGCCCAGGCGGCGGCGCCGCGCGCGGCCAGGAACTCCGGCCGCATCTCAAAGCGCGTGCCCGGATCGGTGCCCCACCAACCGCTCAGCCGCAGCGGCTGCGCGCCTTGCAGGTGCCGTTCGTGCACGAAGGCGCCGCCGAGCGCACCGGGCCCGGCGTTCAGATACTTGTAGCTGCACCAGACCGCGAAGTCGGCCTCGTCGGCGTGCAGCGCGAGCGGCACGTTGCCGATCGCATGCGCCAGGTCGAAGCCGGCGATACAGTCCGCGGCGTGCGCCGCGCGCGCGATGCGCCGCAGATCGAACAGCTGGCCGGTGCGATATTGCACGCCGGGCCAGAGTACCAGTGCCAGGCGCGCGCCTTCGGCCGCGATGCAGGCCTCGATGTCTTCGATGCGAATCAACTCCTCGCCCGGCCTTGGTCCCAGCTCGATCAGCTCGCGTCCGGGCTCCAAGCCGTGCCAGCCGATCTGCGAGGCGACCGCGTGCCGGTCGGAGGAAAAGGCGCCCGCTTCGATCAGGATCGCGCGCCGCCGGGGGCCGGGGCGGTAGAAGCTCGCGAGCAGCAGGTGCAGATTCACGGTGAGCGAGTTCATCGCCACCACTTCATGCGGCTGGGCGCCGCCGAGCTGCGCCAGGGGCTGCTGCAGCTGCTCCGCGTAGCTGATCCAGGCGCTGCGTGCACGCTCGTGGCCCAGTACCCCGAACCGCTCCCAGTCCGCGACCTCCGCCTCGATCACGCTGCGCGCGGCCAGCGGCGCCAGCCCGAGCGAATGACCGCAGAAGTACAGCAGCGGCGAGCCGTCGGCGCCGCACGGCATGGCGAAGCGCGCGCGCAACGGCGCGAGCGCATCGGCGGCATCCCGCGAGCGTGCCCAGTCGAGCCGGCTCGCGGGTATCGGCTCGCATCCGGCGTGCAGGTTCATGGCGTGCGCAATGGATAGAGTATGGGTCGGGAGGGCACCGCATCCCCGGCGATGGCCGGCGACTGCAGCGACAGGAAGTACCAGCCATCGGCAAGGGCAGGCGGGACATAGGCGAGCTCGGTGATCGTGCTCCTGGGGCGCTGCGCCGCGAGCAACGAGCTGCTGCCGCGCGGCAGGCCGAAGAAAATGCGGTGCGCGGTGAGTTCACCGCCGTCGCTGCCGCGATCCGCCGAGGGCACATCGAGCACCAGATGCTCGATGCCGTGCGCGACCAGCCACCCGGCGGCCTCGCGCGACAGGAACGGCGCCGCCGCGGCGCGCTCTTCGGCAAATTTGTCGTACTCGTTCGGCAGCGTGCGGATGATCGCCGCGCGCGCCTTCAGTTGCGGCGCCAGGGCCTGTGGCCACGCGCCCTCGATCGCGCTGCGGGTGATCAACAGATCCGCGGCGCGTGGCACCGGCAAGCTGCCCTCGTCGCTGTCCCCGGCCAGTTCGGGCTCGATGCTCAGGAGCGCTGCGGTCAGCAGGCGATGCGGTATCAGGCCCTGCACATCGACGCGCTCGACCGTCAGATGCCCGACGCCTTCGGTGTGCGTGCCATTGGCATGCGGCGTCAGGGTCAATACGCTGCAGTTGCAGCTGGCGCCGCGGTCGACGCGCCCGGTGAAATCGCCGATCACCAGCGCCTTGCTGCTGGCAGCCGCGGCGCCGAAGCAGCGCAACTGCGGACCCACGAATTCCAGCAGGCGCGCCAGGCTGGCGCCCGCCGCCAGATCAGCCAGCAGCGTTACGCCATCGATGTGCAGCTGCGCCCACTGCGCCCGCTCATTGCGAGCCATGTGCCTGCGCCGGCGGCAGCGGCGGTTCCATGACGGCGTGGCAGTGGCTGCAGGTGCGCAGCGACAGGCTGCCGAAGAAGCGGTTGAACACGGGCGGAAACTGCGTCTCGATGTCCGTCAGCGGAAAGAAATCCTGGTAGAGCAGGCGCTCACAGCGCTCGCAATACCACTGCAGGCCATCGAGTTCGCCGGGACGGCGCCGGCGCTCGATGACCAGGCCGACCGAGTCGGCGAAGCGTTGCGGGGAGTGCGGCACGCCCGCCGGCAGCAGCAGAATATTGCCGGCCCGGATCGGCACATCGACGATGCGGCCGTCCTCGATAACGCGCAGCAGCATGTCGCCCTCGAGCTGATAGAAGAACTCCTCCGCCGGGTCGACGTGAAAATCCTTGCGCGCATTGGGGCCGCCCACCACCATGACGACGAACTCGCCGTCCTGGTAGACGACCTTGTTGCCGACCGGTGGGCGCAGCAGATGTCGATTGGCATCGATCCACTGGTTGAGATTGATGGGAATGAGAGCGCGCATGTCGCTGATTTCCGACCCTCCAGAGGCCGGGCAATTCGCGTATGGTAAGCGTATTGCCCGGAGGTGGCGAGGCGCGGACGTCAACCGATCATGATGAAGGACAAGCTGTGCGCCACGACCTGCCGCAATGCTGCGCTGCTGGCAATGCTGTCGCTGAATGTTGCGGCCTGTGCGATGCATTGGCCGTGGCAGCGACGGCCGCACCCGCCGCCGCAGCCGGTGCAGCAGGTCAGCATCGTGCCGGATGCACCGGCGACCGGGACGACGATCCTGCAATACTGGGATCGCAACACGCTGCTGCTCGACCTTACGGCCGCGGGCGGCGAAGGTGGCGCGGTCGTGACACCGATCAAGGCGCTGGGCTGGCCGGTACGGCTGGAATTTCGCGTTCAGCCCGGCAGCATCCATCGCCTGGAGGTGCTGGCCGCGCAGCGCGTGGTCTTCGAGGTTCCGGCACAGGGCGCAGCGCTGCTGCTCAAGCTCGCGCCCGGTGCCTACCACGCCGACACCGCGCAGATCACGCTTCGATGGAGCGCGGCTGACGACTCGGCACGCTGACCGGCGGGGCATCGCGGTCGTCCAGATTCACCGCGGTGAGCGCGCCGCCCCACACGCAGCCGGTGTCGAGCGCCAGCACGCCGCGTTCGCTGTAAAAGCCCAGCGCCGACCAGTGGCCGAACACGATGCGCTGTTCGCGGCTGGCGCGCCCCGGCACCTTGAACCACGGCATCCACGGCTTGGGAGCCGAGTCCGGCTTGCCCTTCTGCTTGAAATCCACGCGGCCGTCAGCGGTACAAAATCGCAGCCGCGTGAGCACGTTGATCGCGAAGCGCAGCCGATCCGCCCCCGCAAGCGTCGCCTGCCAGCGATCGGGCTGATCGCCGTACATGCCCGATAGCAGCGTGCGCGGGTCGTCCTGCAGCACCCGCTGCACTTCGCCTGCCAGCTGCAGCGTCAGCGCCACGCTCCACTGCGGCAGGACCCCGGCATGCACCAACAGGTCGCCGTGATCGGGCTCGAAGTACGCCAGCGGCAGCAGCAGCAGCCATTCCAGCAGCGCATCGCGATCCGACGCGGCGAGGATCTCGCTCAGGGTATCGCTCTTGCGCAGCCTTTCCCCGGCCAGCGCCACCGCCAGCAGATGCAGATCATGGTTACCCAGCACGCTGACGGCGTTGTCGCCCAGACTGCGCACCAGGCGCAGCGCCTTGAGTGAGCGGGGCCCGCGGTTGACCAGGTCGCCGACGAACCACAGGCGGTCGCGCTCGCCCGAGAAGCGGATGCGCGCCAGCAGCTGTTCGAGTTCATCGCAACAGCCCTGCACATCGCCGATCGCCCAGCGCGCCATCGGTGCTCAGCTCGCGCGGCCGGCGCTCAATGCAACATTCCGGGCATGGCGAGACGAAATGCCGGGATGGGCGCGTCGAACTGCGCGCCGTCGTCGGCGACCATCTGGTAGCTGCCCTGCATGGTGCCAACCGGTGTTTCGAGCACGGCACCGCTGGAATAGCGAAACCCCTGGCCGGGCTTGAGATACGGTTGCTCACCAACGACGCCGTCGCCGCGCACCTCCTGCACCCGGCCGTTGGCATCGGTGATGATCCAGTGGCGCGTCAGCAGCTTCGCCGGCACTTCGCCTTCGTTGCGGATCGTGATGGTGTACGCGAACACGTAGCGCTGTTCGCGCGGCTCGGACTGATCGTCGAGATACGTAGTCTCGACGTCGATGTTGATCCTGTGGCGCACGCTGGTCATCGTACCCGCACGGCGAGCACGTCGCAGGGCGCGCCGTGCAGCACCGTGTCCTCGGTGCGGTGTAGCAGTATCGACAGACCGTGACGCTCGCGGCAACCGAGCACGATCAGATCGCTGCCCTGCTCACGCGCATAACGCAGAACCTCGCTCTTGGCATTGCCGGCTTCGACGCTGCCGGCGGTCGGCGGCAATCCGAGCTCGCGTGTGAGGCTGTCCATCTGCGCCCGTGTGCGCGCCATGATCTGCGCGTCGATCTGGATCACCGGCACCATCGAGTCGCCCATCGGTTCGATCGGCATCAATTCGAGTACGTGCAGAATCTGCAGCTCCCCAGCCCCGGCGCGGGCGATTTCGCAGGCGCGCTCGGCGACGGCCCGGCTGTCCTGGGTCAGGTCGATGGCGGCCAGGATGCGGCGGTAGGCGGTCATGGTCGGCTCCGCTCGGCGGCTTTAAGGCCGAGCCCGTAGGCATTAGTGAAGCACAGCGGCGGCCGCCTGCGCCAGCGCGCCGAATTGTATCGGCGTCAGGGTCTCGGCGCGCAGTCCGGGGTCGATCCCCAGGGCGCCAATCTGCGCGGCGGTCAGATAACGGCTGAGTGCGTTACGCAGGGTCTTGCGCCGCTGGCCGAAGGCCGCCGTGACCACCTCGGCGTACAGCGGCGAGCGCCCCCACTCCGGCGGCGCATCCAGCACCGCGAGGCGCACCACGCTCGATGCCACCTTGGGCACCGGGTGAAACGCCCCGGGTCCGACATCGAGCAGGCGCGCGGCGGCGACCCGCGGCGCGAGCATCACCGTGAGGCGCCCATAGGCTTTGGTGCCGGGCGCGGCCACGATCCGGTCCACGACCTCCCGCTGCAGCATGAAATGCATGTCAAGGATGACATCCGCGGCCTGCAGCACCCGGAACAGCAGCGGCGTGGAAATGTTGTAGGGCAGGTTGCCGATCAGGCGCAGCCGCGCGCCACGCGCCTCAGCCAGGGCGCGCCAGTCCACCTCCAGGGCGTCGGCCTCATGCAGCACGAACTGCGGCTCACCGGCATAGCGCGTGCGCAGCAGCGCGGCGAGATCGCGATCGATTTCGATCACTTCGAGCCGTCCGGCAGCCTCCAGCAGCCGCTGCGTGAGGGCTCCGCGGCCGGGCCCGATCTCGATCGCGGCGTCGCCCGGCTGCAGGTTGATGGCCGCCACGATGCGCGCGATGACGGCCGGATCGTGCAGGAAATGCTGGCCGAAGCGCTTGCGCGCGCGGCCGTGTGAGACGCTCAGGCGCACTCCTGACGAGACGCCATCTGCGCGGCGAGATCGATCGCGGCGATCAGGCTGCCGGGGTCGGCCTTGCCGCTGCCGGCAAGATCGAGCGCCGTGCCGTGATCCACCGAGGTACGCACGATTGGCAGCCCCAGGGTGACGTTGACGGCATGGCCGAAGCCCGCGTGCTTGAGCACCGGCAACCCCTGGTCGTGATACATGGCGAGCACCGCGTCGTACGGGGCCAGATGGCTCGGCACGAACAGCGTGTCGGCCGGCCAGGGGCCGTCCACCGACAGGCCCGCGGCCCGCGCCTGCTCGATCGCCGGTCCGATGATGCGCAGTTCTTCATCGCCGAGATGCCCGCCCTCGCCGGCGTGCGGGTTCAGGCCGCACACGCCGATGCGCGGCTGCGGCACTCGCCAGTAGCGGCGCAGGGCCTGCGAGAGGATCTGCAGGGTGCGCAGCAGCCCGTCGATGCTGAGCGCGTCGCTGACGGCGCGCAGCGGCAGGTGGGTCGTCGCCAGCGCCACGCGCAGTGCCCCCGTGGTCAGCATCATCACCGGCAGCGGCGTATGGGTGCGCGCCGCGATGTATTCGGTGTGGCCGCTGAAGGGCACGCCGGCCTGGTTGATCAGGCTCTTCTGCACCGGCGCGGTCACCACCGCCGAGAACTCGCCGGCGAGGCAGCCGTCGACCGCACGATCGATCAACCCCAGCACCTGGCCGACGTTCGTCACCTCGAGCCGTCCGGCGACGCAGTCGGCCGGCAGCGGCTGATGCAGCACGCTCAGGGTTCCGGCCGCGAACCGGATGTCGCCGCCGCTGCGGTAGTCGGCAAACTCGATCTTCAGCTTCAGGCGGCGCGCCCGGAACGCGAGCAATTCGCGATCGGCCAGGCACACCAGCGGCCAGCCTCGCGCCATGGTGGCCGCCGCCAGGCACAGATCCGGGCCGATGCCGGAGGGTTCCCCGGCGGTCAGCGCGATCGGTCGGATGGGCGTCACGGTCGGACGCGGTTCCCCGGCGGTCAGCGCGTTCGGCGCCAGCATGGCGGTCGCGGCGTCAGAGCCGCAGTTCGACGTAGGAGTTGTCGCGGATCTCTTGCAGCCACAGCTCCGTGGCTTCCTCGACGCGGCTGTCGCGCATCGCCTCGAACGCGCGCTCGCGCGCCGCTTCATTGGTGTTGTCGTAATTGCGATGCCCGAGCATCTGCACGATGTGCCAGCCGTACTGGGTGCGGAAGGGCTGGCTGATCTCGCCTTCCTTCAGCCCCATGGCCACCGCGGAGAATTCCGGCACGAACACGCTGCCTTCGGACCACCCCAGGTCCCCGCCGTTGACCGCCGAGGCGCTATCCTGCGAATAGGTCTTGGCGAAAACGGCAAACTCCTCCTTGCCCGAGATCACCTGCTCGCGCCAGCGCGAGAGCTTCTGCTGCACCGTGGCGTCGTCTTCGATTTCGGTGGGCTTGAGCAGAATGTGGCGCAAGTGCACCTGCTGCACCATCTTCGGCCCGCCGACCGCTCGCGTGTCCATAAGCTTTACGATATGAAAGCCGCTCGGCGTCTGCAGCACGTCGCTGACATCCCCGGGCTTCATGCGCGCAATCACGTCCGCCAGGAACGTCGGCAGCTCAGTGCCCTTGCGCCAGCCCAGCGCGCCGCCCTCCAGCGCGCTCTCGCTCTGGGAATAGGCGACGGCGAGCGCACCGAAGTCCTCGCCATTGCGCGCGCGCTCGTCCACGTCGTGCGCCAGTTTCGCGGACTGCGCGAGCTGTGCCGGTTTCGCGTCCTGCGCCACGGCGATCAGGATATGCGCGACGCTGTATTCGTTGGCGGCCGAGGCGGTCTTCTTCTGGCGTTCGAGGTACTGATCGAGCTCGCGCGGCGTGACGACGATGTGCTGGATGACGTCGCGCTGGCGCAGGATCTGGCGCGCGATCTCGCGCTTGAGCTCGCCGCGGTACTGGGCATAGTCAACGCCGTCGGCCGCGAGCTTCTCGGGCAGCTGCTCGAGCGTGAGGTTCTGGCGCTTGGCGATGTCCTCCAGGGCGCCGTTGACCTGCTCATCGGTCACCTTGATGCCGGCGCGATCCGCGTGCTGCTGCTGGATCTCCTCCAGCACCAGGCGCTCCAGCACCTGCTGGCGCAGCACGGTTTCCGGCGGCAGTGCCACCTTCTGCATGCGCAATCGCTCCTCGATCTCGCGCGTCTGCAGGTCCAGCTCGCTCTGCAGCACCACCCCTTCGTTGACCACGGCCACGATGCGATCCAGCAGCGCACCCTTGTCCGAGAGCTCCTTGGCGCCGCGTGCGAACGGCGCGGCCAGCAGTGCCAGCAGGCTTGCCGCCAGGGCGGGAAGAATGACGCTGCGTCGCATTAAATTCTCTTTGGCCTCAAAGGGTTAAGCGTAGGCTAGGGCTTGGTAGCGGAGGCGGAGTATCCCCGAATCGACTGCTCAAGGAAAGTACTGACCCCACTTCCCGTGCCGATCCCACTTCCGACATTGGACAGACCCGTGAGTTCCAGCTGCAGCGACACGCCGGTGTCGCGCTGGCCGGTGCGGGTGCTGACGGTGCTTTGTGCCACTGCCCGAATGCTCCAGCAGGCCCCGCGATACTGGAAACCGGCGAAATTCTCGATCGGCGCGCGATCCAGCAACGAATAGACCGCGCGCGCGTAGGCATCCCAGTGGTTGTTGACCGGCCACGCCGAGGACACATCGACCTGCTGCACGACGCCGTCCCGATACAGATAGCCGATGTTGACCACCTGCTTGCTGTTGGCGAGGTACTGCACCAGCACCTCGGCCTGCTGCACGCTCGATACGGCGGGATTGGAGGCCACGTCGAGCTGCAGGTTCCAGTGGCGGTAGGCGGTCAGATTGATCTCGGCGATCAGGCTCGACGTGGTGCGCGGCTGGACCAGCTCGTCCTGCGGCGTGATCTGCTGCTGCTGTTGCAGCGTGAGCGCCGAGGGCGACAGCCCCAGCGCCGGTTCCGGCAGCGTCACCCGCGGCGGCTGAAAATAAAAGCTCTGGCCGATGGTGGCGCTCAGGTAGCGCGCGCCGCTGGAATTCTCGAACCACTTGGTGGTCAGCCCCATCGTGAGTTGATTGGCATCGCCGATGCGATCGATGCCGACATAACGATTGGGACGAAACAACTCGATCGAGTTCAGATCCGGGATCGAGGTGTCGAAGACCGGCAGGTCGGTCTGATCCCGGTACGGTATGTAGACGTACATGAGGCGCGGCTCGAGCGTCATGCTGCGCAGGCCACCCGGGCCCGCGAGCCGCTCGAACTGCAGGCCGGTGTCGATGTCCAGGATCGGCAGGCTGCGCTGTGGCGAGCTGTCGGGCGTGCCGCTGTCGCGCAGCGAGTACTGGGTCAGATCCCAGGCGACGTTCGGGCGAAAGAAATATCCCGGGGCGGAGATGTCGAGCCCGATCTGCGGCCTGGCGTCGAGCCGCCAGCCGTCAACGCAGGTCCAGGGCGCTGCATTGCGCACGGTCGACGGCACGGTGCAGGGCGGCGGGGCGCAGCTCGCGCCGCAGGCGCCTTGTGCGCAGCTGCAGGAGCTGCCGACCGAACGCGTGAAGTTCACCAGCTCGCTGTCGAAGCCGGTGACCACTGCCGGCCATCCCGGTGGCGACCACAGGCCGATCGCGGTCAGACGCGGCAGCTGGATGTAGGGCCGCTCGTCGTCGAGCCCGCTGTCCGGCAGAGTATTGTCCAGGGTCTGAAAACCCAGCAGCTGTGCTCGCAGGTTCCAGACGTCGTCGCGGTGGCTGATGGCGATGCTGCGTGCCAGGAACGGGGTGCTGGTGGACTGTGATCCGGAGCCGAAATCCTCGAAGTATTCGGTGTCGCTGACGTTGTCGAAGTTGGTATCGATGCGCGTGTTGTCCGGCAGCTGCAGCCGGTCGATCAGGTGCACGTAGCTGCGCTCGCTGCTGGCGCTGCACGAGACTCCGGGTGGCCGCTCGGTGGAGCAGGCGGTGTCGTAGTACAGGCTGTCGTTGGGAAGAAAATTGGCGTCGATGCTGCCGCGGTTCCAGCTGTTCAGGTAGCGATACTGCACACCCAGGTCGGGGCCGCGGTAGGTGTAGTACGCCGGCGTGAAAGTGGCGTCCTGATTCGGCGCGATGTTCCAGTACCAGGGCGTAGCGGCCATGGTGCCGCTGCGGCTGGAGGTGCTGATTTCCGGAAACAGGAAGCCGCTCTTGCGTGCATCGCTCATCGGAAACGAGATCCACGGCAGGTAGGCGATCGGGATGCCTTCCACGTCCAGGATCGCGCCGCGCCCGACGCCCTCGCCGGCAGCGGTGTCGAGGCGCAGTTCGCGTGCGCGCAGCTGCCAGGTGGCGCGCGTTTGCGGGCAGCTGGTGTAGATGACGTTATGCAGCGTGATGACGTCGCTCGGCGTCATCGAGATCTGGTCCGCACTGCCGTGGCCGGACTGTTGCAGCAGCTGAAACAGCGCGTGGTTGAACAGCGCGCCGTCATCGCCGTAGCGCCCGGTATCGCCCTGCACCAGCACGGTCGGATCGTGGAAGCGTACCTGGCCGCTGACGTTCAGGCTGTTGCTGTTGCGATCGTAGATTAATTTATCCGCCTGGATCTCCCGCTCGCCCAGATGCACATCCACATTGCCGGTAAGCTCAGTCTGGCCATCGGCCGTGGTGGTGAGTTGATCCGAGCTGCTGGTGATGTCACCGCCGAGGCTGGCGGCGCGGGCGCTGCTCAGGCCGCCGAGCGCATTGCCCGGGGTGCTCGCCGCCGCCAGCAGCGGCGTGCCGCTGTCCCAGGACATGCCGCATGGTGCCGCGAGCGGCGCGGCCAGCGCCGCGGCGACCGGGTCCGCCAGCGCGCCCGCGGCCTGCGCCGCGAGCACCGGGGCACAGCAGAGCGCTGCACCCAGAAGCGCGCGCAGGTGCGGGGAAGCAATCATGTGGGCCCTCATTATAATGACTGATGCGGCGGCCGCGGTCTTGCTTGGGCGGCGGCATGCTCAAGAGGAAGTAGGCGCTTCAATGACAGGCAGCGACGCGCGCGTGCAGCAGATCCGGGATTGGCTGACGAGCGAGCTTGACTTTCGCCTCGTGCGGCTCGAGCCGGCCTCGGCCGATGCCAGTTTCCGGCGCTATTTTCGCGTCTGGTGCGCGGACGGCACGACGCGCGTGGTGATGGATGCTCCCCCCGACAAGGAGGACGTCGCACCGTTTCTCAAGGTCGCCGCGCTGCTCGCGGCCTGTGATGTGCATGTGCCGCACATCCACGCGGCCGATGCCACGCGCGGCCTGGTGCTGCTCGAGGACCTGGGATCGGATGTATATCTGACGCAGTTGCGCGCGGGCGGCGATGCGGATGCGCTGTATGGCGATGCCTTCGAAGCGCTACTGCGCATCCAGCTGCGGGGCCGGGAAGCCGCGCGCCAGCTGCCAGCCTACGATCGTGCGGTGCTCGAGCGCGAGATGGCGCTGATGCCGGAATGGTTTTGCGCGCGCCATCTGCAGCTGACGCTGGATGATGCCGACCGCGGCGTGCTCGCCGAGAGCTTCGATTTCCTGACCGTGGAGGCGCTCGCGCAGCCGCTGGTGTTGGTGCATCGTGATTATCATTCGCGCAATCTGATGCGGCTGCCGAGCCGCAATCCCGGCATCATCGACTTTCAGGACGCGCTCGCCGGGGCTGTGGGCTATGACCTGGTGTCGCTGCTCAAGGATTGCTACATCGACTGGCCGCGCGCACGGGTCGAGCATTGGGTCAGCGCTTATCGGGCGCGCCTCGGTGTCGCCGGCGGGCTGGCGGGGTCGAGCGAACGCGAGTTTCTGCGCTGGTTCGATCTGATCGGTCTGCAGCGGCACATCAAGGTGCTCGGCATTTTTGCGCGCCTGTGGTATCGCGACCGCAAGAGCGCCTATCTGCCCGACCTGCCGCGCACGCTCGAGTACGTGCTGGACGCGGCGCGCCGCCACGTCGAGCTGCGAGGCTTCGCGCACTGGCTGCAGCGGCGCGTAGTACCGGCGTTTGGCAGCGCCAACGCACGGGCGCTCGCGGCGGCGCGGCCGTGAGCATCGAGTGCGCCATGATCCTGGCCGCCGGTCGCGGCGAGCGCATGCGTCCGCTGACCGACCAGGTCCCCAAGCCGCTGCTCACGGTGCGCGGCAAGCCACTGATCATCTACCATCTGGAGAAGCTGTCGCGGCTGGGAGTCAAGCAGGTGGTGATCAACCTCGCCTGGCTGGGCGGGCAGATCCGTGCCGCGCTTGGGGATGGGGCGCGCTGGAGCCTGCAGATCCGCTACAGCGATGAGGGCGCCGAGGCGCTCGAGACCGGCGGTGGCATCCTGCGGGCGTTGCCGTGGCTGGGCCCGCAGCCGTTTCTGGTGGTGAATGCGGATGTGTTTACCGAGCTCGATTTCGGCACGATCCACCTCGCCCCGGAAGGCCTCGCGCAGCTCGTGCTGGTCGCCAATCCGATGCACCATCCGCACGGCGATTTTGCGCTCGCCAATGGCCGCGTCCAGGAGCAGGGCGGGGCGCGCTGGACCTACTCGGGAATCGGCCTGTACCGGCCGGAACTGTTCCAGGGTTGCACTGCCGGCAGATTTCCGCTGTTGCCGCTGCTTCGGCGCGCAATCGCGGGCGGTAAGCTGCATGGCCAGGTGTTCGAGGGGATCTGGAGCGACGTCGGCAGCGTCGAACGCCTCGCCGCCTTACAATGACGGCGGATG